>OBLY010000047.1_pt1 | contig 16146 bp, 19 predicted proteins | sample 1539041 | NCBI WGS metagenome assembly OBLY01 (sample SAMEA2690973, study PRJEB22502) | sediment metagenome | biome: Billabong; feature: Tropical; material: Sediment | place: Australia | collected 2013-05-14 | depth 1 m
ATTGAATTAAGGAAGAAAGGAGAAAGCATAAAAGACATTGCTGAAAAGGTTAAGGTTTCTAAAAGCGTGGTTAGCCGTTGGTGTAGAGATATTAAATTGGCGAAAGAACAGGTTGAAAAATTGCAAGAAAAGATGATGCAGGGCAGCTATATGGGGAGGATGAAATTTTTAGAGAGAATAAGAAAAGCGAGGAAAGAAGAGACAGAAAAGCTAAAAAGAGAAGGGATAAAAGATGTGGGAAGATTGAGTAAAAGAGATTTATTTATTGGAGGCATAGCTATGTATTGCAGTGAAGGTACGACATCATTGAATGCCGAGCAGGCAAGTTTTTCAAACTCAGACCCAAAAATGATTCTTTATATGTTAAAGTGGTTTAAGGAGCTATGCGGCGTTGCATCAGATAAATTTTCAATTCAGATAAGAATAAACAAAGCCCATAAAGATAGAATAAAAGAAATAGAAAATTACTGGTCTAAGTTGATGAGAATACCGTTAAGACAATTTACAAAGACGATTATTATAAAGACAGCATCAAAAAAGTTTTATTCAGAAGCAAACAATTATTACGGAACAATCAGAATTACAATTCATAACGGCGTCAGAATAAGAAGGAAAATTATTGGCTGGATTGACGGCTTAATGAAAGTTATATAAATTAAAGCCGGCGTAGCTCAGTTGGTAGAGCGAGAGAATCATAAACTCTAGGTCACAGGTTCAATCCCTGTCGCCGGCACAAAACCGAAAATTTAAACATGCGGGCATGGTGTAGCCTGGTCCAACACGCCTCCCTGTCACGGAGGAGATCGGGGGTTCAAATCCCCCTGCCCGCGCTTAGCAAACTTTTGAGCAGCCATTTCGGTCGTTTCCCGACTAAAATGGCTGTTTTTTGTTGGTTCGAAAGTGGAATTGAGTTGTGGCATCCATTTTGCCATAAATTCGAACGCGTACGTATAATTTGCCCTTATTTCTCCTTCATTTAAGTCCATGTTCGAAAATGCGTGAGTCAACAGCATTCTTTTGTCTTCGGGCGTGGCTTTTTCGCTTTGATATATCTCTTTAGCATGCAAGGCTAATTCGTGTATCGAGTAGGCCGCCAGGTAATATGCCTCTCGACTTTTGGTTAATCTTCCCAAAGCATCTATAGCACCTTCCTTTTCGAGGGTTGATTCTCTGATGATTTTTTCGCAGAGTGTGGCCGGCATCACACCATCAAGCTTGTCTCTGTAAGCGCCTTCCATTCTTTGTTCAGCAAGCCTGATTACCTTGTTAAGTTCTTCGCGCTTGTTGGTATTGTAATTAATTTCGTCGATGTGGTTTTCCTTTAAAGCATCTTCCAACCATTTCAAAACCAGATTGTTTTTGGGAGCCACATTTATAAACAATGGAAACAGCTGCTCTTCAATATCTATTTGTTTAACCCACTTTTCCTGTGAGCAATTTTTGAAATGATTACAATGGCCATACCAATGTCCCTTTTGACATTCCCAGGTTATAGTACCCCCGCATTCTCTGCACTTTATTTTTGCCTTGAATACTGGCAGGTGCTTTTTATACATTGGTTTACCGCCAAATTTTTTGCTCAACTTTTCCTGAACTACATCAAATAATTCTTTGGATATCAGCGGTTCTTGATTGCCTTTATATATTGATCCGCGCCACGGAATCGCGCCGTAGTAAAATGGGCTAGCCAATAATTTATGAATTCTGGTTCTCGAAAGCGGTTGATTCTTTTTAGTCCTTAAGCCCTCCTCTTTAATCAGTTTAGTCAACAGGCTCAAGGAATAGTTTCCAGTTGAATAAAGCTCAAACATTTTTTTAACTAAAAGCGCCCGCTCCTTATCTATAACGTGGATCTTGTGTCCTTTTTCTCCAACAATTTTATATCCCAGCGGCGGTTCTCCCTGTGGCGACCAACCCTGTGCCAGCTTTTCTTTTTGTCCCTTTCTTACTTCTTCTGAAAGGTTATTTGTATAGAATCTGGCAATGGCTACTTTCATGTCCCAAACCAGGTTTTCGTGTGCTTTGGTGTTTTGATTAAGTATGAAGTTTTCTTTTATAAAATGAACTGATCTTTCTGGACTTTGCTTGATCCAGTCATCAATTGTTACAGCGTCCTTCATGTTACGTGTTAGCCTATCTATCTTCTCACATAAAATTATGTTTACTTTATTTTTCGTGCAGAACTGCAGCATTTCGTTAAAGGTCTTTCGGATCTGCTTTCCGCTCGCGGATTCCGAAATACGATATGTTTTTTCTACCCTGAAACCATTCTTGGCTGCATAATCAGTCAGCAGCTTTTCTTGTGAATCAAGCGAATAGCCAGATTCCTTTTGCTCTTTGGAACTTACTCGACAGCATTCAACTGCCTTTACTACATTTTTATTCATGTTTTTTAGGTTTATTATGGCGCTTCTTTTTAATAAGTCCAGCTGCCGCCCAGCGCGTTAGCGATTCATTGTTTTGTTCTTTTTTTAGCCAACTTTTATATTTTCTGGTCAACTTACCCCTGTAATGCGTTTTTCTTATTTCTTTTCTTAGCCGGCCTAGCTTAGTATAACTGACAATAGAATAGCCGCAGTTTCTACTCTCGTAAGTTAAGTTATAACAATGCCTACAAGTGAAATAATCTCTAACTAAATAAAGCACGCCGACTCTCTCTGTACATCGTGGACAGAAAAACCAATATCTTTTGCCTCCGTAGTAGCATGGAGTAGTGCCAAGATATACCTTATAGTCGTAGTTTGTTTCCTCGCCGTTTTCTTTTGTGCTGGTATATATAAAGCGAACATACTTGCTAAAATAATTAGGGTATTCTTTATCTTTTTCGCCATTTGTGGCCCATTTGGTGTATAACTCTCTTTCATGTTTGATGCTTAAATCTCCAATAATAGAAACTTGGAAACCAACGCTACTTTCTTTTCCTGACCATGTTCTCTTCCATGTGACACCTCCGCTTTTCCAGCCACTAAGATAGCCATATTTTTTAAGCCAAAATATGCTTATGCTGTCGTAGTTATCTGCTACCTTTTTGTTGTTAAAATCCCATCTACTCATAGCCAACTTTTTAATGTTTTAGTCGTAAAATAACCGAAATCATTAAGGATAGGAGATTTATTTTGGCATCTTTTTTATGTTACCCTACCATCTGGCTCATTATTGTTTTGAAGGAGGTTTGTTGGATATATCAATATTTTTCGGCGGTCTTTTTCGTCTGCCTCCTGTCTTATTAAGCCGGCATTTTCCAGCATCGGAATAATGTGTAATCTTAGTTGCCAGTCTGGAATAAGCCTGCCGTTGATTTGATAGTTTTTTTGCACGATTTCCTGCCTACTTATACCAACTTCATTCACGATCTGTTCACCGATAAGCGGATTTTTTTCCTTCCACAGTGGCACAATAACTTCTTTAAAAAGATTGAAAATATATGGTGGTAGATTCAACTCTTGGCTTTCCGATATTGTGTCCCAAATCCTGAATGCTTCTTCGATATCTTCGTTATTTGTTATGATCGTTGAACCCTGTCTTTCTCTGAACCAGAGATTAAGTAAAGCAATAAGTTTTGTAATGGCTATCAACCGTCCAACGTCTCTGGTATGACGTGATTTGAGTTTCTTATTATGATTCAGGAATCTCTCCTCAATTTTTTTAGTAGAAGCAATATTGATTTTTTCTATTTCCGCTTGTTTTATAGCAAGTATTCGGTCTTTAAGCATCTTTCTTGCCGGATTGGCATCCAGCTCTTTTTTATATGCTTCGGAGTCAGTTTCTTTTTTGATCTTTTCAAAAATTGCTTGGCGTATTTTTTCCTGTGTGGTCTCGGGACTTAAAAGTAGGAAGCGCGTGCCTTCTTGCTCGTCAATTTTCAATCCAGCGCTGCAAAAAATTACGGCAGGGAATCCTTTAATAATAACTGTCTTTGTCTTATTGCCGCCTTTTTGAACCTTATCGGTAATTTTGGATTGGATTTCTTTTTCATCATGAGAAAGCAGTGAACGCAGACGTATCAAAAGATCATTATGCGGCTGGTCTAAAAAAATGATTATCTTTCTGGATAGGTCAACGGTTATAGTATTTTCTTCCTTATTAAATTTACCTTGTTCATGGTAAAAAGCTTGGGGAGAGCAATTACCCAGCTTTAACAGATCTTTTTTTGGGAATAGGCTTGATATCTCAAGGGGAATGTATGACTTTCCGGTGGAAGATGGGGCATTGAAGCTAATGTTGAATTGTGAATCCCCAGTATAAGCTGAAAGTTGGCATAGGAAAGTAATGACTTTATTCTCATCGTCATTTTTGATAGTGAATCCCAGTATTTCCATTAGCTCCGCTACTGATAATGGTTTGAATTGTGAAACGTCTATTTTTTCAGGAATGGATTTTTCTATGTTTTGCAGACGCTCTTCTTGTAGCTCTGTTTTGCGTTCTTTCTTCATTTTAGTTGGCCCCGTTTCTGATTCGGACTCTCGATAGAGGCCGACTACAGCCTATTACCGAGGAGCCCAAACCAGAAACATAGTAGTCTAATTATTCTTCATTCATCTTTAATTCTAATTCTTATATTCGCTATTAATTCCAAATATCGGTTGTTTTGTTTTTTTATGCCATGTTATTTTATTCCGTTAAGTTGCTTTACAACAGCGATAAAATCGAGGCCGAAAAGCAGCATTGCGAAACTTATTGAATCGCCTCCTTGTCCGCACGAGAAACACCAACAAGTATTTGTTTGCGGGTAGATGTAAAATGATGGATGTCTATCGTCATGGAATGGGCAGTTTGTTATTAAATTTTTACCTACTTTTTTTAGAGGCTTGTTAATTATATTTTCAATTGGTGTTTGCTTTGCCTTTTTTATATCCTCATCGGTTATCCGTCCTGTTGGGACTCGGCCTTCAGCCGCTGATTTTATAAATTTTAACCGTTTAATATGATTTTCGACTTCTATCAGTTCTTCGACTTCGTTGATTTTTACCCATTCTTTCCAAAACCATTGATCATCGGGAGGGGCTTTATCTTTTATGATTTTTAGCTTTTCTTTTATGATGTCTATAAATTTTTCCTTCAAAATTTCATATTCTAATATTTTTTGGACAATTGTTTCTTTTGCTTCCGGAAACACTTCCAGCCAGTTTTCGCAATAGTTATTTTTTTGAAGTTGATCTTCTATTTCTGTTAGTGTAGACCAATCAGGGAATTCTTTCTCGCGCCATTCTTGATAGGCGAGAGAGTTGCTTCCAGCTAAAGCGTTTTCAAAATTATCAGGTAAAATTTTAAGCATCACTTTCTTCATGCCTGCTATTTTCATCAATTTTTATTTCATGATATATATGCGCCAAGGTATCAAAGTACCCAACCAAATCGTAGGCGATTTCGGTCACTGTCTTTAGGTCTACATCTGCTCCATATTCCTGCTTCAATATCTGCTGCAGTCTTTGAATAGTTTCAGCGCTTAACATCGTCAATTTGAGTAGATTCTATTTTTAATCAGGCGGAGTTGATTTGAATATTCCTGCGGTTCGACTTTTAGTTCCTTGTTCCAATATTTTTTAATAAGCTCTTCGATTTCCTTATTCTCCTCAAATATAAATTGCACCTTGCGCGGATTACCGCGGTTAATTTCTTGCATGGGGAAGGATAGAGAGATTACCGCTGCTAAATTTAAGTCTGACGTGCTGAATTGATTTTTATTTTTAGATATTTTTTTCATTGTTTTTTATTATCTAAGTCCATCTTAACCAACCATATAAATCAGTCGACGGAAAAAAAGCGGTATTTTCCAACTTCTTATTAGTAATAAAGATGGTAAAAAGGTGGTATTTTGCAGTAAATAAAAAAACGCCCTTTTTTTGGCGTTGTTTATGGTCTTTGTTCTAGATTGTTAGCCGCACTTAATCATGTATCCATTAGCCGCCTTGAATATGTCTTTGTTCTTGTTTTCATTTTTTCCTATAATGTTTAGCTTTGTTTTTATATTTTTTATTATAGTGGAGATATACTCTCGGTCGTTTTTAGAAGACTTATTTTTTCTATCCAAAAGTTTATTTATTTCATCATAGTTTATTATTTCATTTGGTTTTTCTAATAGCGCCTTAAATAATTTGTAATGAATATCACAAGGTTTGAAAATGACTTTTGTCTTACCGTAAACAGTATAGCCGGTTTTTATATTAAATTTTATGTCTTTGCATACCAAATAATTTTGCCGTTCTATTAAATTATCTAATAACTTTTTTAAATTTTTAACATCAGCGACTACGACTTCGATGCTATCTTTGTGTATTCTTTCGTATTTTTCTAAGTCGCGCTGATAGTTGTCCATATCTTCTTCGTAACCGCCAATGAATGAATGTGGAACAAGATTTTTGTTCGGAAGAAGTGGCCTTCCGTGCTCAATTGTTTTTATAATTCCTTCTTTTTCGTTTTCTATTCTCTTAATGATAGCGATGGCCTCAATAACCGGAACGCCTTTCTGAATAAAGTTAGAATGGGGTATTATAACCTTTTCGTTGTGCGGATTAAGACCTAAGGAATCAATGATGACTGAAATAGTGTTAATTTCTTTTTCTATATTTTTCATATTTTCATTTTAATCTTCATATTTTTTTATTCTGCCACGTTTAGCAGATTTTTCAACCACGACTTTATTTTTAAGCGATTTTGAGCTATTATGAGTTAACAATTGAATATTCGCCTAAACTCGCGGTTCCCGCGGGCATGGCACACAAGACGAGTTAAGCACAAAGACCCATCACGGAGTCTGCTTAACTCGCCATGCACGGAAACGTGCATGAGAGGTTTCGGCCTCTATCCGTGGTGGTTTTTTGTTTATGAATTTCATTTTATTTATAATTATTATTTACTTTTTATTGGGGTTGTTCCGAACTACAGTTTTCTTTTTCGCCCCGATAACTCACCAACCAATTTCAGTAATGAATAAAGAATGGGGTGCAATAATTATCGGCATAATATTTTGGTTGCCGATAATTATTATTCAATTCTTTAAGATTGGTTTTAAAAGAACATCACTTGGAGAATTAAGAGCAATAAAAAGCGTTTTTATTTGGAATCCGCACCATTACACAGATCAAGAAAATCTCCAATGGTGCTGGATACGCGCGATCGAATGGGGCATTTGGCCTGCTTTTATTACTATTCCGGTTGTACCCGTGCTGTTTTTGTTTTTTACTTGGTGGAAGGTTATTTGCGCAATTATTATTTTAACTATCCTATGGGCTTTTGTGCGATATCGGTTTGTTAATTTAACGCTGGCAACACTTGGGGTATATTTTGTCTTTTTGAAGTGGATTACGTGTCCTGTTGTTGCATTACTGCTTGTGCTTAAGCATGAGTACGTTTTAGCAATATTGGCGCTCATTTGGCCACTATTAGCAGCGAACATAGGAATTTTTGTGGGCGGTTCCCAAATTGGCATTATACAAAAAATGTTTATGGCTGAATTAGGTTATGAAAGCAAAAATACCAGCCAGGTTCAAAAATAATTCATGAATAAAATATTTCAAAAGCTGAAAATTCCTTTAATTATTGTTGTCGTTATTTTGATTGTGCTTGCAGGCCTTTATATATTCGGTCACCTACACTATCTCAGCGCAAAGTTAGAAGCGCTCCAAAACCCGAAACCTCAATTAAAATATAACCCTTATAGGCCTCCTGCCTCTCAAGCTCAAAACCGACCAGCAATCACTCAGACACCGCAAAATATCGTCCCTACCGTGCCGGATCAAGACGGCTACGATATTTCAAACTATGCTGGCTATATTGTTAGAGTTGTTTGTTCTGATGGATCGCCATTGGAAAGCGCAACTGTTGTAATGGGAAGCGGAACCATTTATGGGTTGAATAAATATGTTATTACAAATCATCATGTAGTCCAGGGCTCAGCCTTGTGTAAAGTTGGTATCACCGACAATGTAAAAAATTCACCTACAAGGTGGTATGATGCCACTATTTTAACAGACATTCCATCCATAGATGTTGCACTTCTTAAGCCAACCGAATCTATTCCAGCCGATGTTAGCACCGTGGCGTATAATTTGTGCAAGTCCAATCAGATTGAAATTGGAGACCAAATAGTGGTTTTAGGATATCCAGGTGTCGGCGGTAATACTATCACAGCTACCGAAGGAATCGTTAGCGGTTTTGATGGCTATATGGTTAAAACATCTGCCAAGATGGAGCACGGCAATTCTGGCGGCGGTGCTTTTTTGGTAAAGAATAATTGTTGGTTTGGTATTCCTACTGAAGTAAACAAAGGCGAGCTCGAAAGTTTGGGGTATATTATAAATTATGTGGCTCTGCAGGAAAATGCAGCCAGCAACAAATAATCTATGAAAAATCCAGAATTTAAGTTTGGCAGCATGACTGTTTTTGCGTTGAACCCTAAATATACTTTGGATAATTTTATCGTAAGTCCTTGCAACGAGCTGGCCCACGCTTCTGCAGTTGCTATAGTTGGTGGCGACGAGTCCCATAATCCATTTTTCATTTATGGAATTTCAGGATCTGGCAAAACTCATTTAATCCAGTCAATGGGAAATGAATTTGAAAAGAGGGGTAAAAAAGTTTTATGTTTAGACGCATATGGGTTTATGCACGATTTTATTTCTGTTCTTAAAGAGCGGCCAGATGCCGGACAATATTTTATCTCTGTTTTTCTGGATTATGACGTTTTGATATTCGATGATTTAAAATGCCTCTCAGGAAAACCTAAAACTCAGGAGGAAATTTTTATGCTTTTCAAAAATTTAGTGGAAGCTGAAAAGATGCTGATATTGTCTTCTTCTAAAGAGCCCTATAAAAATCTCCCAATGTTTACTGATTATTTTTGTAATAATTTTGAATCTGGAATAATCATCAATATGGCAAGACCTACTGCAATTCCTCGTTTTGACTGCGAAAAGCCCACAAAGGCCTAAATAATCGCAAACACTGCATCAAGATCTACTTGTTGGCTTTATAGAGTAAGGGCTGTTAATATCTCATTCTTCTCAAAACCTTTTCTATGCTATAATGAAGTTAGATGAAATATCTTTACGAAAAAAAATTAGTTCAAAAGCTCGATAAGATATTAAAAAAGAAATTTGGGACTAATTTAAGTTTTCGAGAGTTTTCTGCTGGATACGGTATAGCCGATCTTGTTTTTGCAGCCGACTTTGATTTCCGCAGAAAAAAAATTAGAAGATCTCCAATCACTAATTTTGCTTGTTTAAGTATTCTTTTATCTTTGCAAGAAAAAAATAACTATAGTTTATCAGAAATTTTACGCGCATTTCCGCAGTTTACCGATTCTGAAATAAAGAAACAACTTAAGAATTTAACAGCAAGCGGTTATATAGAAAAAAGCGGCAACGATTCTTATAAAAAAATTATTGAAGAGGACGATCTTAATCCAATAAAAAAAATAATCGCCATCGAAGTAAAATTAAGCGATCATAAAAATGGCCTGATTCAAGCCAGACGCTATCAATATTTTGCCGATGAAAGTTATCTGGCTATATTAAAAAGCGCGGAGAAGAATATAAATTTTAATGAGTTTGATAAATATAATATAGGCCTGATTTTATTTGACGAGAAGACAAGTGATATTGAGATAAGAAAGCCAAAACAGAAGAATGATAACTGTGAACAGCATGTTAGCCTTTTTGCAAAAGAAATGATGCTTAGTAGATTTATGAGTTTTTCTTCTTGAAATTTTCAATTAGTCCCTTCCATGTTGTAAGATGAGAAAAGTCTCCCACTTCTATTCCTTCGTTTGATAGTGTTCTGGCATATTTCATCGCTAAATTAACTTTTTCCTCAATGTAATTAATCCTTTTATCGTAAGGAATTTTTTTTATTTCCTCAAGTTCTTGTTTCCTTCGAGTTAGAAAATGCAGTTTCATATTTCTTTGGGTTAAGGGAGTGCCAGAATAAATGCCTCTACAATATTTACAGTTGCATTTTAGCTCATTAGCTATACTTGATTTTGCAATATCCGTTAATTTTGTTGCAACTTTCTTTTTCAAAGTAATCATGCTTAATAATTCTGGTATATAATATCTCGGATCATTGGAATACCCCTCCTGTGCATCAGAAAGGATTGGTTCTCTAAAGTTATCGAGAACGGCTATGCCCGATGATATACCTGATATACCAAGACAGATCAGAATTAATCCAAGTCCATTTATTCTGCATGCTACGACAGGAGCTGCCGATGCAGTCTGCAATTTTTTTGATAAATCCGTATAGTGATATAATTGCACGAGATTAGACGTATTGGCTATGGGATCTCCGTAAATAAAAAATCCATCAGGTTCAGTTTTTACATAATGATTTAAAATTCTACTTTTTTCCTCTTCATCGTGCCAATTATCGACATTCATACAAATCCCGCCCCAGATGGGCATTTTACTGTAAAATTGGTCCCGGTAAGCGATTGATTCCTTCAGTAATTTTATATTTATATTAAACCATTCATCGCTAGAATTTTTGGCGAAAAAGAATGGTGCAGCCAATTCTGTAACACCATTTTGTATCTGAAATTCTAAAACTTTTTTAACATATTCTTGAACTTGAAGAATAGAATGAAAATCTTTCTTTTGTATAGGAATGACCTCATCTCCCGAAGAATATGGCAATTCTCTTATACCTTTCGTTTTGGAAAACGCTGGATACGGCAGTCTATTTGTCGCTGGGTCTGTTGTAAAAGAAACGCCTGTTTTTCTGATTAACTGAACGGTAGGTTTGCACAATGTAAAAAAGTTGGCAGGAAAAATAATTCTATCTAATAATGAATCATCCAGCGCGCTCATAAACACGGTTTTATCATTGTGCAATAAACGGACAAAAAATTTAACATCGATGTCAATCTTCCTTTTTCTTTTCTCGGGTATGGATCTTAATGCATTTTTGATTTCTCTAGTAGTCTGGTATCTTTTATAAGGTGATTTTTCAAGCAATCTTAGTATCACATTTTCAATGTGATTTGATATGGATGAATTTAATTCTGATGGATTTTTGGGATATACGTTTTTTATCTGGTCCACTAGTGCCGGTAGATTCATCGCATCATATGGACGTGCACCAGTTATTAATTCATAGAATATTACACCAATAGAAAAATAGTCAGATCTGCTATCGATATTTTTGCTATCTGTTATTTGTTCCGGCGACATGTAATAGAATGTGCCAACGCGGTCGCCCGTTTGCGTTATTGAGCTATAGTCAATAAGTTTTGCCAGTCCAAAGTCAAGAATAATTGGAGCGCCCTTTTGGTTTATTACAATATTTGCTGGTTTTAAGTCACGATGTATTACACCCTGCGAGTGAATGGCCTCAATTGTATCCACTACTGATTCCACAATCTCAATGCACTTTTTTTCATCAATTCCTCCGACATATTCAGTCAGGGATTTCCCTTCGATAAAATCCATAACAATGTAAAAATACTCGAACTCATTGTCTTTAAACTTTCCGAAATCATAAATTTTTACTACATTAGGGTGGGTAATTTTTTGTAAGGCCTTTATTTCTCGGTCGATGCGGTCTTTATAAGCGGTTTGTAGCAATTCCGTTTGGAAAACTTTTATTGCATAAAATTTACCGGCTTTTTCAGCCTTATACACAGAACCGAAGCTCCCTTTCCCTATAAACCATTCGGGCTTTATATTATAGCTATTTACGTTAGATAGCATATTCAAAAAGTTATCATTATATAATTATTGAACCACTTTTTAGTCTCCTTCGCAAGATCTTTCATTTGACGTCATTATCGCATGAACAATGATGAGTGGCGGGGTAGGGTATTTAGACCAGTGTTAATAGTTGCTTTATTTGGCTTACTGCCAGTTCTGGTGCTGGAAACGCTTTTTCCCAATCATAGGTTCGGAAGCTGTCCACCCACGCGCGCAGAAAAATAAAGGCCCACGTAAGTGGCGCTTTTATTTTTCTGCATGACCGAGATTTGGACTCGCACGTCCCCGCATGACTCTTCGCCCGCAGGCGAAATCCGCTTGCCTTCGGGAAACCCATTCAAATCCCCCTGCCCGCGCATTTTCCAGCCGCCTTTTAAATGGAGCGGTTTTTTGTTAGAGTAAGAATATGATCGTAGCAATATTAGCTCTAGCCGGCTTAATTTGGCTCGGCATCGCCGCATTCCTGCTGTTGGGAAAAAGAAAAAGTCTCACATATTTGCTCTTTTTCACCATTTTCTACATTTACTTGTATAAAGTTTTGGACATTACTTTGATCCAATTTCAATCCCTGCTTCTTTTAAAACATTTTTTGCCAAACCTCATGCTGAAAGGAGTGGAAACCGGAAGAGCAGTAAATCTCATTCCGCTCGCAACACTCACAATAAAGGATGTAAAAACCACACTTCTCAACATCCTAATGATGATGCCGTTTGGTTTCGGGCTGCCGTTTATTACAGATTTTCGCTTCAAGAAAGTAATTGTAGCAGGTCTCTTCTTAAGCATCACTATTGAGTTTTTGCAGTTTATAACCGGGTTTATATCAGGCATGACATTCCGTATTGCCGACATCAATGATGTGATATTTAATACGGTTGGTGTTGTTATCGGTTATATTCTATTTATTGTATTTATTCATATTTATCGGCATGTATACATTGACGAGAGGCCACAGGTATAGCGAGGGAAAAACGCGTGCGGGCATTTTGTGTATATATGTGTATTTTTGTAATGCTAAAATGGGCCATTTTTGGCAGAGATGCAAACCATTTTCAGAGCGACGGCGTTGACATTATAATCCTTTTTGTATATACTATTTTTAGTTCTTCAATGCGTACAATAACATCTTCCAGAGAAGGGAGTGATCGATGACTTTGAAAGATTTTCTAGTTGAAGCAAAATTGAACACCTACGCGGCCAATGGCGAAGGCAACGAAACAAAATCGCCGGATGGAAGCCGTGAGCTAGTTTTTGAAAAAGGTTTATGGAGATACCGCGATCGCTACTTCGGGTTCGATCCGTTCATTGGGGAGGAAATCGTCTGGCATCGAGGTGTCGCTATTTGGGGAATGAACTATTGTGGGTATATTACCTGCGCGATCGTTGACAAAAAGATGCTGTATAATTTCCTCAAGTCTGCCTTGCGTAAAGCGAATAACAAGCTGCCACTCCGCGGTCCCTTGCAATATCGCCGAGACAAGTGGCAATACGGAAGCAGCACAAGAGGAAACTTGAAAAGATTCACGGGATGGGAAATCATTTGCTTCGAAGGCATCGGAGTATACGAGCTTTATTATCATGGAGGGTTGATTTCGCGATAGCTGCCATTTGGCGGCTTTTTATTTTAAATTAAACACAAGTGCCCAAAGGTAAAAAATCCCTGATTGCAACGAGCGAAGCCCCGCTTAGCGGGGCGAAGCGAAGAGACAATACTATCGGGAAATCATCCAAGAAAGACTCATTTGAATCCCTGTTCTGCTAGAAATCAGGAGCGCCTTTGGGGCGCTTTTTGTATTTTCGTCTGATTTTTTTTGCTTTTTTGCGTGATTCTTTGCCTGCAGATTGGAGGAGTATAAAGTTGTGATGATAAAAAACGCTTAAAACTGCAGATAAGGGCCAAAAAGGGGGGTTATTAGCTGTATAGCGAGGTAAGACTGAAAAGGAAAAATTTAAGCTTTTAATTGGATTTTGCTGACGAAAAAAGAAGAAAAATTGGCTAAAAATAAAAAAGCTGCTAAAAAAATACCGGCAAAAAATAAAAGCTCCAGAAACTGGAGCTTTTTTCTGCGCGACATAGATAAGCAAATCAGGCATTTGTAAATTTAATCGGGACAGGCGGAGGAGGCGGGACAGGCGGAGCGGGAGCTACAGGGGGCGGAGGCAGAAAATTCCCTTCTTTAGCATTTTCATTTTTAATAATGTCAAAAATCTTTCCCAGAACTTTGAAATCTTTTGGCATAACGATTGGTTTGCAGCTTATGTCTTTTGAATCCGAATTTAGGATGACTGAATTTTCCGTAAAAACTATTTTCTTCACAACCGGCGCATTGTCTATTATTGCCAGCACGCTGTCTCCATTCTTTATTTTTTCAGTTTGCTCTAAAAGGAATATATCGCCGCTTGAAATTTTTGCTTCAGACATTGAATTGTCAGATGCTCTGATTGCCAGCAAATTATTGTTCTTATTTTTTAGAAATTCTTTTGAAACTAAAACATAATCTTCATGGTTATGGCCGAAAAACGAATTAGGCAATCTGTGGAGCAGATAACAGGGATTTTTTCAGTATTGGAATTGGCAATATCCTTTTTTATCAAAGGCACAATGCCCCGCTTTTCATATTTATCTCTGCGGATAGCTCCTTTCCTTTCTAGAACATCCAGGTATTGTGTTATTGTCCTTGAAGAGCTAACACCCATCAGACGGCATAATTCTGCGATAGTGGGAGAGCGCCCATTTTCTTGGAAATGGCCGGATATGATATCAAAAATTTTTTCTTGCTTTTTTGTAAGTTTTTTATTTTCCATACTTCATTTTAACAAATGGAAAATACACACGTCAAGCATTTTTTATACACACAAGAGAAAATATTTTACATAGATTACACATTTATAGATTACACACCTTATCATAATAAATAATTATGGATTTAAAGCCGTAATTGTTTATATGCCAGAAGAAAAAACACCAAGCCAATTGGAGCAGGAGGCGCGCAAAATGAGGGAAGAGGCGGCCAAGAAAAGAGTTAAGTTGAGGCAACCGCCTTTTGATTAGGACCGCCTTTTGATTGAGCGGTTTTTTTGTTGTGTTGAAAAGCAGGGTTGTATTTTAAAACGTATTATGGGAAAATATATAAATGAAAGAATTTTTAAAGAAAATCTGGCAGGCTTTGAACAGGGACATAACCAAGCGCAGGGATGAAATTGCAAAAGCCATGCCGGATTTTAAAACTAATTACGAAAAATTCAAAGCAAAATCAGCGGAGAACAGCATCGGCTTTAAAAAATTGGGCGTGGTGCTGGAGACAACAGATTGGGATTTTGAAAAGAAAGCGGTTTTAAATCCCGCCTGCTATCAGCAAGGCGAATATGTCCACCTTTATTACAGAGCCATAGACGACAGAGGGTGTTCAACCATTGGATATGCGAAATTGAAAGGGCCGACCCAGGTGGTGGAGCGCAGGCATGCGCCCTTGATTGCCCGGGAATTTGATTATGAAAAGAAAGGAGTGGAAGACCCGCGGATAGTGAAAATTGAAAACACTTATTACATGACCTATGTGGCGCACGACGGAAAAAACGCCCAGACTGCTTATGCCATCAGCTATGATCTGAAAAACTGGGAAAAGAAGGGAATCATCAGCCCGCTCATTACTTACAAAAGAGCCACTTCGCTGTTTGAAAAAGAAATGCTGAAAGACAGGTACCTGATGTTTGAAACTTTTTACGAGCAGGAATCGGGCGCAGATGTTCTGCTGTGGTTTAAAGATGCAATTTTATTTCCCCAAAAAATCAACGGCAAATTCGCAATGCTGGTTAGAGTTCTTCCCGACGTGCAAATTGTCTTTTTCAATGATTTTGAAGAATTGAAGCGACAGACATTCTGGCACGATTATTTGAAAGACCTGGCTAAAAACGTGGTGTTGGAAAATAAATACTGGTTTGAATCCAGGAATATCGGGGGCGGCGCGCCGCCTGTTTACACCAAAGACGGCTGGCTGGAAATATTCCATGGAGTTGAGGAAATGAACAAGTCTAGAATTTATTACGGCGCGGCCGCGCTTTTAGACAAGACAAACCCCTTGAAAGTCCTTGGCCGGTCTACAGAGCCCCTAATCGCTCCCGAGGAAGAGTGGGAAAAAACCGGTTATGTTAACGATGTTGTTTTTCCCACTGGCACCGCTATTTTTAAAGACGACTTATACATTTATTACGGCGCTGCTGATAACAGGATTGCTGCCGCCAAAGTTAATATCAAAAAATTAGTAAAAAAGCTGAAAAATGGGGCCGTTTAAGCCAAAAAAGCAGAATCGCATATTATTTTTAAGTTCGTATCCTCCAAGAAAATGCGGCATTGCAACGTTCGCCCAGGATTTGAGTTCTGCTTTTAATAAAAGGTTCAATCCGGTTGTCAAAACCGATATTTGCGCCTTAAACAACCAGATCTACAACTACAACAGCAATG
>OBLY010000048.1_pt1 | contig 16024 bp, 5 predicted proteins | sample 1539041 | NCBI WGS metagenome assembly OBLY01 (sample SAMEA2690973, study PRJEB22502) | sediment metagenome | biome: Billabong; feature: Tropical; material: Sediment | place: Australia | collected 2013-05-14 | depth 1 m
GGGTTGGTGGTCAGTACGGTGACCTCCACCCCTTTATGGACCAGACGCCGGGAGACCTGGTAGACGTGGTTTTCCACGCCGCCTATCAAGGGTAGATAGCGGGCCGTGACCTGTAAAACCCGTAAGACCTTTCCGTCCGGCGCCAGCATGAGCGGTTATATTGTCCCTTTCAATTCTGTCTTTTCAAGGTTGGACTTGAACTGCTTTTGCCTGAGCGAGAATGCCCCATATACAAATCCCGCGGCGGTGAAGAACAACCCGACGAGAATAGCTCCGGCCCGGGCCAGGCCTGATTTGTCATGATGGAAGAGAAAGTCACCGATTCCTTTAAGAATTCCACGGGGCAGGACCCGGGCGGTATAGAGCCTTTCGGAACTGAGGCTGTCATTGGCGCCCACGTACTGTGAAATGACGGCTTTGGATATGCCTTCATAGAAACATCTTTTACGGAAATAATTCCAGGTGGCCCGCTCGGGAGGGGTGCGATGATGCACCACGGCCTCCGGCTCGTAGATCAACCTGGCTTCGGGCCCCTGCTGCAAAATCCGGATGCACAACTCTGTTTCTTCGCAGCCGAGAGGGGTTTTATTAATCCGGCCAATCCCATCCCGGAATCCCCCCACCTGGTCAAGGACGGAACGGTGGAAACACATGCTTCCGCCAATGAGGTTCCGGACAGGCGCTGGACCTGTGGGCAAGCCTTTGTAGCTATATCCCAATACCCAGCCAAATTCCTCCGGGAACCAGCTAGGCCGCGGCGACAGCCAATTGGGGATGATCCTTCCACCCGCTCCCACAACCTGAGGTTGTTCAAACCAATGAGATAATTTTGAAAGACACTGCGGGTCCAAAACTTCATCGTCATCAAAGAAAGCGATGAGCCTGCTTTTGGCGACTTCAATGCCTGTGTTCCTCGCCCCTGAGAGACCTTTGATCCCGCTATTTTCAATCGCAAGAACGTCAGGGAGGTTCGCCCTCACCTGTTCCAGCAAGGATGGATTATGGTCCACGACTACAATAATTTCTTGAGGTGGAATGACCTGCCTCTGGACAGATCGAACTGCCGAGAGTAGGTCGTTCCACCGTTCGAAGGTATACGTACAAATTACTACTGAAATATCAAATGGTTGGGTCGTCAAGTGAATTACCCTCACTACGTTTGCAAAGGAGATGAGCATCATATAGCGAAGTGCTCATCTCTCTCTTTCTTAACCGGTACAGTCCTGTTTTTGAATCTCAGCGTCGGCTGGCTGAATTTGGATCGGCACCGGCGAATATCCAATCGTCTGGCCGCGAAAGCCGATGTAATTCTCTTTGGGGGCCGATTTCATATCCCTCAACCCACCCCGGGCAATGGTCCGCAACACCCTCAAGCCATCGGGGAAAGCCTTGAGTTTTCCATTACCATGGAAGCGATAGCCTTCAAAGCTGGGGACCTCGGTGATATGCAATTTCTCGCTGAGCGCACCGATATACAACGCTGCATCGATTTCGAATCCATTGACCGAGCTCAAATCTACTGCATCCAGGCAGTACTTCCAGAAGGCATGATAACCGTAGCAAAGATCCGTGAACTTGGATCCAAACATGAGATTGGTCAGCTTCACAAAGAAACTGTTTCCCAGTTGGCGTATGCGAGGCATATCGGTTGTGCCTCCACCAGGGACAAAACGGCTGCCTTTAACAAAGTCAGACCCTTCCATTAGAGCGGTGATAAAACGAGGAATTTCCCTCGGATCGTTGGAGCCATCGGCATCCATGACGACGACTATATCGCTGGTGGCGGCTTGATATCCGGACTGTAATGCGATTCCCTTGCCCGGCCTTTTTTCTAGGACAACTTTAATGGACGGGATCAATTGGCGGGCGACATCCACGGTGCCGTCTGTGGAACGGCCATCCACCAAAATTACTTCATCGACCCAATCCATCGGCAACCAGGGGAGGACAAGAGGCAAATTTTCAGCTTCGTTCAATGTGGGGATAATTACCGAAACCGTCGGCCTGGGATTGACCAGATGATTGCGAGGGATTATGGGATGGGGCGTTCGTTCTTCAGAACGATTGACCAACATTTCCACACGGGTAAGCAATTCATCATTGAAAAAAGGTTTGCGAACATATTCTGACAAACCATTTTTCATCTCGTTGGAAAGAGATTCATCCGGAGGAAGAGCCGTCAGGCAGATGGCTGGAACATCACTGTTGTTGCGGATACTTTCGTACACTTCCCATCCATCCATTTCAGGCAACATACGGTCGAAAATAACCAGATCTGGCTTTGTTTTACGAGTCAAATCCAGGGCTTCTTGCCCATCTTGTGTAACTATAGGGTCATATCCGGTTTTCTGGAAAAGCATTTTGAGAAGGGAAAGGGTTTCTGGATCATCATCCAGAATCAAAATTTTCTTTTTGTCCATTAATTGACACTCCTCCAACCCATTCCCTTTTATAAGGGTTTGAGTAGAGACAAAATTAATATTCAGAATGGTTCAAAGTACTTCGTGGAAATTGTTCTTGGAATTACAGTAAATCAGACAATACATATATATATCGTCTAATTATATGATTTTGTTATGCTATCACTAAAAATCAACTTCGACCATTAAGGTTGGGTTAAGGTTTTTCTGGCGATGCCCTGGATGGATAAACTTTTCCATGTGAATGAAACCACCATAACCCCAGGAAGAAATGGAGGCCGATCCCTAGAACTCGTAGGCTTAACCCTGACCGGTTGAAGCGGTTTGGGGGTAAAATTAGAAAAATTTTATACCATATAAGGTCTTATTTATGCAATAATCACGGGTCAAACCTTCTGATCGCTTTGAGCGGTCGCTAGAAGCACTTATAGGGTAAATGGAGTCCACTATGAACGAAACTGCTCTCACATTTGAATGCCCTTCCTGCGGGGCCTCCCTTCAATCCCCCGGCGGGGCGGCTACCATGAAATGCGCTTATTGTGGAACATCCGTGGTCGTCCCGGAGCATTTACGAACCAGCCTCAGTCCAAATACCGGTAGCGCTGCGCCGGTTAGCATGGATCTCGGCCAACTGATCGGCGAAGCCATCCGGATGGGACAAGTGGTCCGGCTGGCGCGGGGAGGCCTCCAGGGAGAGGCCGTCCAACTTTATCGCGAGAATACGGGTATAGACGCCGGACAGGCTGAAAAGGTAATTGCGGCCATTATTTCAGGTCAGGCTCCAAATCCCGAGATGATGAGGAATGAAATGGCCACAGTGGGCGAGGCCATCGAAGCCATGCAAGACACCCGGGAAATGGACAATCGAGCCAGACGTTCACGCCGGGCCGGAGGGATCAGTTGTTCCGGGGTAATCGTATTCCTGGTCGTAGTTGCAGCCATCCTGGTGGCCATCTACAACTCCACGGGAACCGCGCACGATCTACTTAATCGCTTGATCGCCCAGCTGAATTTGTCAGGTTTCATTCATTGAGGAGTTGGGGCTACCAGTCCTCTCTCAAACAACATTCTCTATATTGTGGTAGCTCATTGACGTGGCCCTGAGGGGAATTAGCCGTTTCGAAAGAATGACGACTGAAGTCGTCACTACAAATATCGGTTGATCAACCAAAAGGATCTCAGTTCCACGAATAGGAGCCCTTATGGACCTTTTTGATCACCGGTTTAAATTCAATCCGGTGGGGAGGGGGAGAGAGATTCTCGGGAGCTGCCGCCAAAGGTGTTGAATAACGACCTGAAGGGCCAGACTTCCCATGCGAAGCCAGGCGGCCAGGCATTTACGCTCCGGATAATCCTGACGAAGGATATATCCATCCTTCTTGATGGCGTCCAGGATACAGTGGAAGCGGGCGCAGTACCACACTCCGGCGAGCTTTGCGCGCAGGTCTTCGAGCGAATCGATATAACTCCTGCCAGCCAGGAAACAGACTTCGGCCTGCCCGACTTGATCCCGGACCCATTGACGGAACGTTTCACTATGCGGATCGTTCAAATCGATATGACGGGCCTGGAGATCTTCCGAGGGGATGTTGATGAAGCCGGCTGGCAGGTCTTCTAGAGTATCCCGGAGCATGTGGGTGAGATGGGCGCCGACCACAGCCAGGTTACGGTCAGGTGTGCGCGGGTAGGGATGGCCGTTGCAGATGAAATACAAAAGGCCGTCCATCACGGCGGTGCCCAGGCAGTTGGTGTAATTAGAAAGTTCCCGCCGGGAAATCGGACGGCCGCGGCGGAAGGCATCGAATTCGATCACGGCCATGAAGTTATAAATGAACGAGCGTAGACCGCTGTTTGGGCCGGTATCATGAGCGATGAGATCTGCCAGCATTACCTCCTCCGGGGCGAGGTCGGAGAGACATTCACAGCGATACAGGCGATCGATCAGGGACTTCTGGCGGGCGATGAAGGTGGCGCGCTCCGCGAAAGTTTGGAGGGTGATATCGACCGTGTCGTCGGCCCAACGGAAATAGGCATAGGCGCGCAGGCAGTCGTCGGCGAGTTTAGGATCCGCCAGCAGGCGGGCGGTGAGATAGGATTGTTTGCTGCTGGCCCAGGTGATGGAACGGGCCAGTCTGGCGCTTGCATTGACCATGGGTGTCTCCTCCAGCCCCAGCGTTATGACGGTTTGTGCGGATGTCCCTCCGGGGCGTTCGTTAATTTAAATACGCAGATCTGCCACCAAAGTACCGACAGACTTGCCCGATTATCTCTTGAATGGATGGGAAGCAACCCGGTCAAGCGGCCAGTTTGCTTCAGGCGTTTTCCTCCAATATACGCTCGGACACCAAGCGGGCCGATGCGAGCACCGTCGGCACGCCGGTGCCGGGATGGGTGCTGGCTCCGACGAAATAGAGGTTGCGGTAACGGGGATGGCGGTTGTGGGGACGAAAGTAGGCCATCTGGGTCAGCTTGTGGCTGAGGCCGTGGGTCGAGCCGAGGGTGAGGTTATAACGGTTCTGCCAATCCGCGGGGGTAACGGTTTTCTCCACGCAAATATGGGGCTGAATGTCTGGGAAGCCCAACTGGACCAGCCGTTGCAAGATGAAGGCGCGAGCCTGGGCTTGGATGGCGGGCCAATCTTGGGGTTTCTGCCGATCCATATGCCCGACCGGCACTGCCACGACCAGCGCTTCCTTTCCCGCCGGCGCCATGGATGGGTCCAGGCGCACTGGAGCATGGATATAGAAATTGGGCTGCGCGGGCATGGCGAGGCTTTTGAAGGTATCCTCAAAGCCCTGATGGTAATCTCCGCACAGGATGAGGTTATGCGGGCCGAACTGCGGAAATTGCCGGTCGAGGCCCCAATAGAACATGACCGTGGAGCAGCCATATTCCTTCCGGTCGATGCGGGCCGCCAGGTTTTTTTCGGGCAGGAGGGAGTTGTAGACGTAGCCGAGGTCGGCATTGGCCACCAGGATGTCCGCGGTGAGAGTGCGTCCATCGGCCAGGCGGACGCCGGTGGCATGGCGATCCTTCGTCAGAATCCTTTCCACCGGAGAATTGTAGAGGCATTCCACGCCGTTTTTTTCGGCGATGCGGGTGAGCGCCCGAGAGATGCTGTACATCCCGCCCATGGGGTAATACAAGCCGTGAGCCAGTTCGGTATATTGCAGGAAAGAATACGAGGCCGGTGATTCATACGGGCTGAGGCCCATGTACATATCCTGGAAGGTGAAGGCGATCAGAAGGCGGGAGTCCTGGAAAAAGCCTTTCACAAAGTCGGTGTGACTGCGGAGGGCATTCAGGCGAAGGAATATCGAGAGCATGCGCGGGTTGAAGAACTGGGGCAGGCTGCGGAAATCCTGGTTGACCACGTTGGGGAGGGAGAGGTCGTAGTATTCCCGGGCGGATTGCAGATAGAGCTGCATCTGCTTGAAACTGCCCGGTTCGATGGCTTCGAGGCTGGCATGCATGGCGAGGTTATTGGAGGTCAGTTGGAGGGCGGAGCCGTCTGGAAAATACAGGTGATAGGTCGGGTCAAGCCGGCGCAGGTCGAGATGGTCCTCCAGGCGCTCGCCGAGAGCGGAAAAGGCCTGGCGGTAGAGGTCTGGCATGAGGAAGAGGGTGGCGCCGGTATCGAAGGTGAAGCCATCGACCACCATCTGCCCGCAGCGCCCGCCGGACTTGTCGTTCTTTTCGACCAGCGTGACGCGATAGCCCTGGCGGGCCAACTGGGCGGCGGCGGCAAGGCCGCCGATGCCGGCGCCAATGATCAGGACGTTGGATTTCCTCGAGTTCATTACGGTCATTTCCTTGTCAAGGGGGTATTTTTACAAGGGGTCATTTTATCACTGGGAATATACGCAAAAAGAGCGAAGCGGTAGCGGGATCTCAGCGAGGATGCGCTTGGATTTGCATGGAAGAAAACCGATGATGGCGTTTGAGAGCAAAACAACGAGGAACAACGGAGGAACGAATCCTTTTTGTTCTTGCAGCCCTTCATCTTTATATCCAAGCTTTTCCGTTGCGGATACGGAATTTTGATCCCTTTTTTGCATCTTTCGAGGAACCATTCCGAGCAGGTTATTGAAATATGTTGTACTGGCCATGTGTGCATAGGCGGCTCCAAATAAAAAAAACACGCGAGGACATCCTCCATAGACTTAGAAGTCCGAGGAATTGAACGCCTCCACATGTATTTAAATCTCATTATAGAACAAACGTTTTTGATCTACAAGTGACATCTGTCATATTCGTGAACGGATAAAACAGGGTAACTTTCCCCGCTCCCTAGCGGAGAAACATGAGGCCGCCGACAGGATTGTCCTCTATAATTAACCTTGTGAAGGCCCGCGCCATGAAATAGGGTCTGATTCATTGGCATTGTACGGACAGGACTGCAATGATTCTGAAATTCCAATGAAACAGACTTAATATCCTGCAAAAATGATTGCATGATAGACTACATCTAAGGATTGTCTCTCTCGTTGCAGAGGCGTTGACCCTGTGTCCGAATTGGTCGCTTATATCCGGAACAGCGGATGGGACCCAGGAGAGCCAGAGCGAAACCGGCTGCATGGTCTTCGCTCTTTTTTTGCGCTTTTATAGAAATCGTCCTTTTCAAAGTTATTTTCGTAGCAGTCATTTTGTGGAGAATACATGAAAACGTCCAGGTCCTTGCGCATTATCTTTCGAGCGATCACGGTCATTTCCATTATCCTAGCTTCAGCACCGTGGACCCCGGTCAAGGCGGAAGGCAGCAAGAACTTATTCCCAACCGCGTCTGCCAACCGGCGCGCGTTGACCGAATGGCGCATCGATACGACCGTGAATCTGTACCGGCGGACGTTCTTCCGGGTCTATGCCCAGGCCGGAGAATACATCCTGATGGCTTCGAGCGCCATGCGGGTGGCTTCCAGCCTGGGGGGCGGCCGGATGGGTGATATTGCGCTGTACCAGGAAAACCTGATCACCAATTCGCAAATTGACCCGGCTACCCTGGCGGGGATCACGCCCACCTGGACGTGCAGCGCCCACGGCGCCGGAGCTTACGGTTTAATATCGACGCGAGCCCAGGAACTGCAGGGGCCGACTAGAAATGGTGGAGCGGATGGCGGGTTCACCCCCTGTGTGTATACGGTCCCAGCCGGAGGAACCGGCACGTATTGGGTGGCCATGTATGGACCGGACGGACCCAGTGCCAACCGCGATGGCGATGGTGGGACCATCGATGTACCGGTCTTCACGAATGCGCAGAACAGCGGCGTTTCCGCCTGGGATATCACCGTCCGCAGCGGCAGCGCCAATGGGACGGACAAACCCGGCCGCGTTTTTGTCGATTACCTGGCCCAGCTCACCGGCGGCAACGGCGCCGCCTACCAGCAGTCCTCCACCATCTACGCGGTCACCATCGACGGATATGTCTATCAGATTGATCTAAGGGGATTGGATCCCTTCGGATATATCTTTTATGGGAACCGGGTGGGTTATCTCGACCCGGATGGCAAGACGCCTTTGTACCACGATGTGGTCACCACCAACAACCAATTAAGCAACCCTCAGGGCGGGGTGACCCTGCCGCCGGCCACGGCGAAAATTTTCTTCAGCAACCCGCTCAGCGCGCCCGACCTGCCTCCGAGCATCCTGCCGGTGCCGGTGATGCCGAGCATCAGCAATGTGTACTATCAGGGGTCGGCCGGCGGCAATACGGGCTACCGCGTCATCGGCGGGACGTTCACGTATACGGGCAAAGTGGGTGGAATCAACGAAATCATCATCAGCCGCGACGGGGTGGATTACTCGCCTGACAACCCGCTCAATCGGAGACTGCTCAGCCAGTCGGTGATCGGGACGAACTTAATGACCTGGGATGGGAAAGACAATTCGGGGAATTATTTCCCGGTGGGGAATGGTTTTGCATACAAGGTGGTTTTCCATGCGGGAGAATACCACTTCCCCCTGCTGGATGCGGAGAACAGCCAATTGGGAGGCCCGACCTTTACACTGCTCAACCCGGTGGGCGGGACATGTCCTTTTAATATCAATTGCCATACCGCCTTCTATGACGATCGCGGCTATAGGGTGTCCACCGGTGTGACGGTCGGCACCGTCGGCGCGACCCTGCCCGGAGATGTGAATGCGGTCAACCCTCCGGCGACCAACCACAGCGACCAGGCCAACGGCTTCGACACCTCCACGAACCAGCGGGCCTGGGGCGACGGCACCGGCAACGGCTTCGGCAACTGGAAAGGCCTGGACCTGTGGACCTATTTCCCGGCCTCGGCAGTGGTGAACTATCTGAACGTCATCGATCCGGTGGGGCCGGACCTGAACATTCTCAAGAGCCACACCGGCATGTTCAACCTTGGCACCAACGGGGGGAGCTTCAACCTGTCCATCAGCAATGTGGGCACGGCGACGATCACGGGCCTCACCACGGTCACGGACACCCTGCCAGCCGGATTGACCCTGAACGCCACCCCCTCGGGGACGGGCTGGACGTGCAACGGAGCGCCGGGAGCCTCGTCCTTCACTTGTACCCGCAACGACGACCTGGCCACCGGAGCGGCCTTCCCGGTCATCACCGTGAATACCGATGTGGCCATCGCGGCCGCTCCAAGCGCGACCAATACGGCGATGGTCGCCAATGCCACCGACACCAACACCAGCAACAACCAATCCTCCGACCTCATCCTGGTGGCGGCGCCGGACCTGACGGTGACCAAGACCCATAGCCCGAACGGGAATGCCACGGTGGGTTTTCCGTTCAACTGGGTCTTGACCGCGGCCAATAATGGAACCATGGGAGCCACCTTCACCGCCGGCCAGACGATCTTGCGAGACCCTCTGCCGGCCAATGTCACCTATGGAGCCCCGACGGTCGGGAACAACGTCAATATCACCAATCCGGGCAACATCAACTGCGCCATTGCCGCCAATGTCCTGACCTGTACAGCCAACGGGGGGCCGGTGACGATCGGTGCCAATAACGGCAGCTTCCAGGTGACCTTCAGCGGCACTCCTACTGCCGCAGGCGCCCTTTCCAATACGGCCACGGTGGATCCCAATAACAATATCGTCGAGACCAACGAAACGAATAATACGTCCACCGATGCTTTTACCGTGGTCGCGGCCCAGGCGGACCTGGCGGTCACCAAGACGGATGGCGTGACCAACATTATGTCGGGCGATTCGACCACCTACACGCTCACCTTGACGAATAACGGTCCGGCGGCGGCCAACGGCGCCACGATCCGTGACCAGGCCGCGGCCGGCCTGACCAAGACGTACACCGGCGATTGCTCAGCCAGCGGCGGGGCCGTCTGCCCGGTCGAAGGCGCCGGAGCCGGTCAATTGAATATTGCCAACCTGGAAGCCGGAACTGTCATTATCCCCACCCTGCCCAGCGGGGGCAGCATCAGTTTCCTGGTGACAGCCAGCGTGACCGCGGCCAACGGCAATGTCACCAACACTTTCACCGCCACGGTCCCGGCCGGCCTGACCGACCCCACGCCGGGGAACAACAGCGCCACCGATACCGATACGATCCCCGCGTGCAATACACCCATCGCAATATGGACGACGAATACACAAAATCCCGCCTCCGGCAGCGGTTCCATGACAGCTTCCGGCGGCATTACTTTGGCTACTGCGAATCCCGCAGGATGGGCGAATAACCCGGTCATTTCTGCAGCCGGGTGGCCAAATGCCTATAACGCCGGCCGTTATGTACAATTTGCTGTTTCCACAAGCAATTTCCAGAATATATGGCTTCAATTCGCGGAAGAAAGAGCACCAGGTTTAGGCCCAACGACATACGGGCTTTATTACAGCACCAATGGCGGTACAACCTGGACCCAACTAGGGGCAAACAGAACCACCAATACTGGCATGACGACCGTTTCATTCGATTTGAGCGGCGTAGCGGCTTTGAACAATAATGCCAATGCAGTCTTTCAATTGAGAGCGTTTGCTGGGACTGCCACCAGAACATGGTATCTGGATGATGTCACGTTCACCGGTTGCCCGCAGACAGACCTCAGCGTCACCAAAACGAATGGGACGACCACTGTCGCGGCCGGAGGCACGACCACCTATACCCTGACCGCCACCAACAATGGGCCCAACGCGGCCAACAATGCCTTCCTATTCGACCCGGCCGCGGCCGGCCTGAGCAAGACCTTGCTGGGCGCCTGCACGGCCTCCGGCGGGGCGGCCTGCCCTGCCGCTGGCCAGCTCACCATCGCCAACCTGGAAGCCGGGACCGTCCTGATCCCCACCTTCCCCAGCGGGGGCAGCATCAGCTTCACCGTGACGGCCAGTGTGACCGCCACGGGCGGGAATGTCACCAACACCTTCTCCATCTCACCGCCGAGCGGCGTCGTCGACACCAACAGCGCCAACGACAGCGCCAGCGATACGGACGCAGTGGTGGTGCTGCCGACGATCAGCAAGGCCTTCGCGGCACCCAACCTGGCGGCGGGAGGCAATCTAAACCTGACCGTGACGATCGGCAACGGGAATACCGGACCAATCACCCTGTCCAGCCTTCTGACGGATACCTTGCCGGTCGGGATGACCATCAATGTGGGGGGAAACGCGGGAACATGTACGGCCGTGACAGCAACCAGTGGGGCGGGCAGCTTCAGCATGGCCAACGGGACATCCATCCCTGTAGGCGGTTGCACGATCGTTGTGAATGTCACCTCGAACACGGCGGGCACGGCGGTGAATACGATCCCCGCCGGAGCGCTACAAACGTCTGTGGGGAACAATGCCAGCGCGGCGACGGCCAGCTTGAACGTTTACATCCCGCCGACCCTGACGAAGACCTTTGGAGCGGGAGTGTTGAAAGCCGGGACCAGCACCACGCTCACCCTGACCCTGGCCAACCCATTGGCCAATCCTGGCAGCCTGACGGGCCTGCGGGTGGATGATACCTTCCCGACCGGGCTGACGCTGCAGAACACGACCTTCACTTTCACCCCGGCGGCTTGCGGCAGCGTGACCAAGATCAGCGGGCAGCCTTCCGCGGCGGGGGATGGCGTCATCCGTTTCAGCACGCCTTCGCTGACGGCGGGCTCGAGCTGCCAGGCGGTCATGAACGTCACCAGTTCCACGATCGGCGCCATCACCAATACGACCAGCGGCCCGATCGCCACGGGGCCGGTTTTTGTGACCGGTGGGACGGCCTCGGCCAACCTGAACGTGATCGCGATCGATGCCGTGGACGACAGCGGAACGACCATCAACGGGACGGCCGGCGGCACCTCGGTGGCGAATGTGCTGGTGAATGACACTCTCAATGGGGCTGCCGCCACGACGTCTAATGTCAACCTGACGGCGGTGGGATCGTGGCCTAGCGGGATCACGTTGAATACCTCGACAGGTGCCGTCAGTGTGGCGGCGGGGACGGCCTATGGGACGTACACCCCGCAGTACCAGATCTGCGACAAGGCTAACCCGACCATCTGTGATACGGCCAATGTGAATGTGCCGGTGGTGGTGGTGAATGCCGTCAATGATTCTGGCACAGCCATCAACGGGACGGCAGGTGGAACATCCGTAGCAAATGTGCTTTCCAACGACACCTTGAGTGGAGCCGCGGCGACGACGGCCAATGTGAATCTGACCGTGGTGGGGAGTTGGCCAAGCGGAATTACTTTGAACACTTCGACCGGTGCGGTGACGGTGGCCGCGGGAACAGCGAATGGGACATACACGCCCCAGTACCAGATCTGTGACAAGGTCAATCCGACCTTCTGCAGCACGGCCACTGTAACGGTCCCAGTGACCGTCATCCAGGCGAAGGACGATACCGGCACGGCTGTCAATGGCACAGTGGGCGGCACGTCGATAAACAATGTATTAGCGAACAACGCCAATGGGACGGACCTCTTGAATGGAGCTGCGGCGACGACATCCACGGTGAACATCACCGCGGTGGGTTCATGGCCAAGTGGCGTCATCTTGAATACTTCGACGGGAGCCGTCACGGTGGCCGCCGGGACCGCTTATGGAACCTATACGCCGCAATATCAAATCTGCGACAAAGCCAATCCAACGTTCTGCAGCACGGCGACTGTTACTGTGCCTGTAACTGTTATCCAAGCCAAGAACGATAATGGTACGACCATTAATGGCACCACCGGTGGAACGTCGATCACTGATGTGCTGGCGAATAATGGCAATGGAACGGATCTCTTGAACGGAGTCGCGGCGACGACCAGCACGGTGAATATCACCGCGGTGGGTTCATGGCCGAGTGGAATTACCTTGAATACATCCACCGGTGCGGTGACAGTCGCTGCCGGGACGGCCTATGGGACGTATACCCCGCAATACCAAATCTGCGATAAAGCCAACCCGACTTTCTGCAGCACGGCCACGGTGAATGTACCCGTGGTGGTGGTGAACGCCGTCAATGACAGCGGAACGACCATCAATGGGACGGTGGGTGGAACATCCGTGGGGAATGTCCTTACGAACGACACCCTGAATGGATCCGGCGCAACCACCGCTAATGTGAATTTGACGGCGGTCGGTTCCTGGCCCAGCGGGATCACGTTGAATACCTCGACCGGGGCGGTCACGGTGGCGGCCGGCACGTCTTCCGGAACGTATACGCCGCAGTATCAAATCTGCGACAAAGCCAACCCAACTTTCTGCAGTACCGCCACGGTCACGGTGCCCGTTGTCGTGATCAATGCTGTCAATGATACGGGCTCGTCCATCAACGGCACGGTGGGTGGAACATCCGTGGCAAATGTGCTTTCCAACGACACTTTGAACGGAGGCACGGCGACCACGGCCAATGTGAACCTGACGACGGTAGGTTCCTGGCCTGCAGGCGTCACTTTGAACACCTCCACTGGTGCGGTGACGGTGGCTGCCGGTACAGCCTCGGGGACGTACACGCCCCAATATCAAATCTGCGATAAGTCCAACCCGACCTTCTGCAGCACCGCCACCGTCACTGTGCCTGTTTCCGTCATCCAGGCGAAGAACGACAATGGCACGGCCGTCAACGGGGCGGTAGGCGGAACATCGATACCTAATGTGCTGGCCGACAACGGCAATGGCGTGGATACTTTGAATGGGGTAGCGGCGACCACCAGCACGGTGACCATTACCGCGGTGGGGACATGGCCGAGTGGGATCACCCTGAACACCTCCACGGGTGAGGTTAATGTCGCCCCTGGCACGGCTTCGGGGACGTATACGCCGCAATATCAGATCTGCGATCAGGCCAATCCGACTTACTGCAGTACAGCCACTGTCAATGTGCCTGTCTATCATACGGCTACCATTGGCCATCTCGTGTGGCTGGACGTGAACCACAACGGCATTCAGGATTCGAATGAGCCTGGGATCGAAGGGGTGACGGTCAAGCTGTATGCTTCCGATGGCACCACCCTGGTGGCCACGACGACGAGCGATATCAATGGCGCGTACAGTTTCACCAACGTCATTCCGGGGTCGTATCTGGTGGAGTTCGACATCCATGGAGGCTTCTCCCTGACCCTGCAGGACCAAGGGGCGGATGACGGCCTCGACAGCGATGCCAATCCTGCCACGGGCCGGACGGCTGTTTTCAGCGTGACCAGCGGTCAAACGAAGGGTGACGTCGATGCCGGTTATTACACGCTGAGCCTGGACCTGGGGGATCTGCCCCAGGGTCTTTACGACACACTGTTCAAACCGGGGCCGGCTCACCTGGTCTTCCCACTGAGTGGCAATACTCCCCAGACGACCAATGGGATCCCGGCAGTCTGGCTGGGGCTGGGAGTCAGCACGGAGCCGGATGGGCAGCCGCAGGCGCATGCGCAGAAGGACACGTTTGATGACGGCTTAAGTCTGGCCCCGTCTGGCTGGCTGCCAAATCAGTCCTCCACAGCGACGATCACGGTCAACGCGAGTGAACATGGGACGCTGGTCTATTATGGGTATTGGATCGACTGGAATCACGATGGGACCTTTGAATACTTCACGTCCGGCTCCAAGGCAGCCGGCAGCCCGGCTACTGTGACCATCAGCGTCCCGGTGCCATCCGGTTATGCAGCCAATTCGGATGTCTTTATGCGGCTGCGGGCCAGCGATACTCCCCTGGTCTTTGCGAATTATGATGGCACGATAGTCAACGGGGAGGTGGAAGACTACTGGTTCCAATTCGACGGCGGCGGGAACACGACCCCGGTGACCGTTTCGTATTTCCTGGCACAGAAGCAAGGCGCGAATATCAATTTCACCTGGTCGACGGCGACGGAGAGCGGGAATGTGGGCTTCAACCTGTATGTCAAATCGGGGAAGAAGCTGATCCAAGTCAACCCGCAATTAATTCCCTCCAAGGTGATCGACTCGCTGGAGAGAGTGGACTACACCTACAGCGCTGCGGCGAATGGTACCGTTTTCTATATTGAAGACGTGAGCGTGTTGGGAGAGGCGACGAAGTATGGGCCTTTCCAACTGGAGACAGCCTATGGAAGCCAGACTCAGGCAGACTTGATCGATTGGGCGGCCATCAGGGCAGAACATAATACAAAATACGCCGGGCAGCAGGCCAAGCTGGAAGGGGATATGAATGTTCCACCGGCAGCTTTGAAACGGGGAACCCTCACGGGTATGCACCCGGTGGTGGTCACGCCCAAGCCGACGACCACACCTACTCCGACGAAAAAGAAGACTCCGACCCGGACGCCTACACCAACGAAGAAGAGCACGCCGACCCGGACGCCTAAACCGAGTAGTACACCTACGCCGAAGCCGACGAGCACATTCGCCTGGACACCAACGCCGACCTACACCCCGACGTTCATCCCGACGGCGACGCCGGCCTGGACGCCGACGTATACCGTTGCACCCTCAGCAATCGATACACCTCAACCGACGGACACTCCCCAGCCTTCGGCGACTGTAGAACCGGCCTGGACGGATACCGCCGAGCCGAGCGCCACCGATACGCTGGAGCCCACGCCGACTCAAGAACCGACGGCGACCTTCACCTTGGAGCCGAGCGCAACAGACACACTCGAGCCGACGGCGACGTTCACGTTGGAGCCCTCCGCAACCAACACACTGGAACCTTCGGCAACGTTCACTTCGGAACCTTCGGCGACGTTTACACCGACGCTGGAGCCTTCGGCCACAAACACAATCGAGCCAACCGCCACAGCGGTCCCAACGGCGACGGCAACACCGAGCGAGTATGCCACTCCGGTGCCGGCGGATGCCTCCAAACTGCTCCTGACCAACACGTTCAACCTGAAAGTGAAACAAACCGGCCTATACCGGGTGACCTATGAGCAGTTGAAGACCGCCGGGCTCGACCTGGCAGGCGTGCCGGCCACCAGCATCACCATTCTCAACCGTGGATATATGATGCCGGATTATGTGTATACGCCCAACGCGGATGGGACGTTCGGAGCAGGCGGATACATCGAGTTCTATGGGGATGCGCTGGATACGCTGTACACGGATACCAATATATATACAGTGCAGGTGAGCAGCCAAGCTGTGCCGCAGATTCAGACTGTCAGTGCTGTACCCGACCCGGCGCAGGCACCGGTACCGATCTATATGCAGTCGCTGACTGTGAACAACCAGAA
>OBLY010000049.1_pt1 | contig 16022 bp, 16 predicted proteins | sample 1539041 | NCBI WGS metagenome assembly OBLY01 (sample SAMEA2690973, study PRJEB22502) | sediment metagenome | biome: Billabong; feature: Tropical; material: Sediment | place: Australia | collected 2013-05-14 | depth 1 m
ATAGAATTGTATAAAGCTACAGGAAAAATAATAAGATATTTTAATATTTCTAATTTACCGGATGAAATTAAAGAAATATCTAAGGAAAATGCAGTATTTGAGGATAATTTGCAGGTGTATGCTAATAAACTATAACCTATGAATATTCTGGAGTATATATGGGAGAAGAAATGTTGAACCAACTAAAATTTGAAAATGGATTAATATCTGCTATTGCTCAGGATTGGAAAAGTGGAGAAGTACTTATGATGGCGTATATGAATAAAGAAGCACTTTTACAAACTATAAAAACAAAAAAAGCTCATTATTGGAGCAGAAGTAAAGGAAAACTATGGAAGAAGGGGGAGATATCAGGCCATGAACAGATTGTCCACAATATATTGGTAGATTGTGATATGGACTCCATACTACTTAATGTAGAACAATTAGGTGGTGGCGCATGCCACACAGGCTATAGTTCTTGTTTTTATAGAACCATAGAAGGAAAACTAATCCAGGAAAGAATGTTTGATCCAAGAGAAGTCTATCATTTAACACAATGATTCTCTATGAATACTATGAATAGTAAGTCAATGCCCGTATCAATAACTCCTTTAATGGCTGTGGATATCATTATCCTTTATAATGGAAATATAGTACTTATAAAGCGTAAAAATCCACCTTTTCAAGATAAATTTGCTCTTCCAGGCGGCTTTATCGAAGTTGGTGAAACTGTAGAAGAAGCCGCAGCTAGAGAGGCAAAGGAAGAAACTGGGTTAGATATAAAAATACATACTTTGGTAGGTGTATATTCTGAGCCAACCCGCGATCCACGTGGGCATATAATATCGATATGCTTTTTAGCTTCGGGAGATGGATTGCTTAAATCTGGCAGCGATGCTAAGGATATTAAACTCTTCAATCTATCCGAAATTCCCAATTTAGCTTTTGATCATAACCAGATGATCGCCAACATAAAAGATATTATTAGAAATTTAAATATATAAATGCTACTTTGTTATTTTTAAAACCATTTGCTTGGCAATTGTTTCGGAACGTACTGTTTTATATATTCAATAGCATTTTCAGCAGATCTTGAAACATGATATAGATCCTTGTATTCTTTTTTTGCGAAATTCTCCCTGTACCCTGTTTCAAATTGAGCCATTAAATTGTCATAATAATTATTCGTATTAATCAAAACAATCGGCTTACTATGAAACTGGAACTGCTTTAAAGTAAGTATCTCAATAATTTCTTCCATTGTTCCAAAACCACCTGGTAATGCAATAAAAGCATCAGATTTTAACTCAATAATTTCTTTTCTGTCACGTAAATTATTTGATGTTATTAATTCATCCGCATCTTGATAGGCAATTTTCTTTTCCACCAATGACTTAGGAATCACGCCAGTAACTTTAGCTCCATTGTTTTGAGCAGTTCTTGCTACAATTCCCATCAATCCAACATCTGCGCCACCAAAAATTAAATCAAAACCCTCTCGACCAAGTTTTTCCCCCAACTCTATAGATATATCGAAATATATAGAATCTACAGCAGAGCTTGAAGAACTGAAGACACAAATTGTTTTAGTCATATCTTATTTTTTCTGAACCCCAATACCACTTTCCGAATATAATAAACTTTCCGTTAGATTTTCTGGATTATATGATGTCAAAATATATTATTAATTATACAATCAAATGAGAATCCCACGTGAGTTTTCTCATTTGATTTCATTTCCATAGCAAGTTATAGATTTTTATATCAACTTGGAATATGAATTTACGAGTGTATAGTCTCGAAATATATGGTCATAGGCGGTTTCAGCAAATTATGTTACGCTACCCAAAGCATTTTTTAAATTCAATTTTAAGAAGTCTATGTTTTCAAAAACATGGGGTACATCTTTAAAACTTATTTAACTTTTATCTCCTATTATATTCCTGATGAGCTGTTTCTCTGCTTTATGCAGATGATCCAGGAGAGTTGTCTTATGAATCCCAATCTTCCTGGCAAGCTGCTCTGCATTAATTTTCCTTGGATGATCAAAATAACCGTTATCATATGCTTGCAGCAGTATTTCTTTTTGCTTTTTAGTGAGGTTGCTAAAGGCATTCAAATCCAGAGGATTATATTTTTGTAGTGACAATATTTCAAATCCCCATCCGATCTCTTTGGCGGTTTTAAGGATGTTATTTAATTCTTCGGGTGAACCTATAACTCCAAACTGACACTTATTTCCATCAAAAATAATCGGATACTCCAGTTTAAGATCAAATTGTCCTATAAACTTGGAAATCTCATCAGAGATATTTCCTTTCGTCAGGCAGGTATAGTTCCTACCCTCATTCCCTATAACGACTAAATCGGTGATAAAATCGCTCTTTAGATTTTGTATGCTCATTCCATCCTTAAGCGTAATATTGCAAACCTCAGTGTGAGTAGTGGATGTAAAGTTGAAAATCGAAATAACCTCAAGACGATTAACCATGCTGGCTAAAGGAACACAGCATTGAAATATGCTGCCAGAGATACATGCCGTCATTTTCCTCATAGAATCCCACTTTATCTGCCAGCCTTATAAATATAATCCTACATATAGGGGTAAAAACCTTTCTTTCTTAGCTGCATGATAGTGATATCATGACAATGCGAGACTTGATAAATAATAAGAAGTTCCTTTTCTTTGGCGGGAAAGGCGGCGTTGGGAAGACAACAATGGCATCTTCAACTGCGGTCTGGCTGGCTGACCATGGATATAATACATTAATAGTGGCAACAGACCCTACAGTGAGCTTATCCGCAATTTTTGAACAGGAGATCGGAGAAACTGAGGTAACGAAAATAAAAGAAATTAAAAATCTCTGCGGACTTAATATAAATCCTAAGAAGGCATCTGGCGTTTTCCAGGCAAGGTTGAATGAAGTGGTGGAGCAAATCACAGGCATGTTTGGGAAGGAAGTGATGAATACACCCTGTGCCGAAGAAATGGCAGCCTTCGATCAATTTGTAAAATACCTGAATACAGATGAAAATGACGTTGTTGTATTTGATACAGCCCCAACAGGTCATACGCTCAGGGAACTGGCAATGCCTTTTGATTGGGCTAATTATATTTCAAACCAGCTTAAAAACAGAAGTGAGCTGAGCAAAGTATTGGGCATCAAGGAAGAAGGGAATACAATGGAAAGCCTGAAAACCGAACAAAAAAAATACGAGACTGCAATAAAAACGTTAGCGGATACACGTAGTACTTTATTTTCCTTGGTAATGCTTGCCGAGAACCTGCCTATCGAAGAAACTGCAAGGGCAATAGAGAACTTAAGTCAGCTAGATATTAAAGTCCAGGCTTTAATAATAAATGAAATAATACCAAACGAAGTCCTGAAGGGAAACTGGTTTTTAGAGAAACGGAGATCAACTCAAGACAAATACCTGGGCATTATAGATAAAAAATTTAATGGCTTATACAAAAAAGAGGTACCTCTCTTTGAGACTGATATTACGGGGATTGAGAACATGAGAAAAATCGGAAAAATCCTCTACGGGTAATATTATGGAGCATACAATAGTACTATTTCAGATACCCAGTTGCTGTACAGCAACGAGATGGCTTGCAAACAGAAATTATTCCAAGACACTAAAAGATATATGCAAGGAAGCAGGCGCTGTATTTAAGGAAGTTGATCCGTTAACCACCCAGGATATCCTGGTAAAGATGGTGCAGGAGCAGCGGCCTGAGATCTGGAAGGAAGTCGAGGAGCATGGGTTACCTGTAATAATAAAGTCATTTCCAGTCGTTGTTATGGATGGCAAAATCATATCGTTGGGCGAGATTAACGAAAAAGAGTTGAAAAAACAAATACTCAGTGCTGTAAAAGGATAAGTGAATAAAACCATGGATTCGTACAAGATTGTACTTACCGCCGACCGTGCAATGATGGGACATTATAAGACTGTGCTTGAAGGAGCATTTACCGCGATTTTCACAAATAAAATCCCTGAATCCATATATTACTCACTATTATCACCTCCTATTAAAAGTAAAAACAGTAATGTTGTTTATGCACCTGCCGGTTTAAGAATGATAGAGACTGTTCTTTTAAATAGCGGTTTTGATGAGAATGATATAATAATCACAAATCCACAGGACCTTGACAAGGTTATTGGGGACAATACCAAAATAGTAGCAATATCAAGCGGAGACCCGCTGGGGAAGGCTGCAAACACTTCTGCAATGCGGGAAGTATTCGGTGGAGTTCCATACACAGAGTTAAGTTTCAGTAAAATTTTATTAACTAAGTCACTACAAAGATTTAAACCAAGCATCTGTGCAGGGGGTCCGGGCGCTTGGCAACTAGAGCAGTTCCCGGAATATCTTGATAAATACAACATCCAGAACCTTGTTGTAGGTCCGGGAGAAAAGGTAGTTCCAGAAATATTCAAAAGCATCCTGGATGGGAAAACGGTTCCAAGAATTGTGCATGGGGAAATTTCAGAAGATGTTCCACCTTATATCAACCCTACCCTTATAGGAGTTGTCGAAATATCAAGAGGTTGCGGGAGGGGTTGTTCTTTTTGCACATTAAGATCAGTGCCAATAATACATTTCCCAAAAGATAAAATACTAAAGGAAATCAAAGTTAATTCGGAGAACGGACAAAGAAATATATCCCTCGCTGCAGAGGACTTTTTAAGATACGGAGCAAAAGGATTAAATGTAAATCCTGAAAAAGTTTTAGATCTTTTCGAGTCGATTTCCCGGTTAGATATAGATCGTTTTGAAGTTTATCATACATCAGTAACCTTTCTATCCCAGGTTTCTACAGATTATCTTGAAAAACTGCATAATCTCATGAGTATTAGCAAAAAATCAGAATGGTCCTGGGCAAACATAGGAATTGAGACATTAAGTCCTCCTTTAGCAGAAGCCCATATAAAAGGAAAAATCAAACCATTCACACCAGATGAGTGGGCTGGTGCCCTAAAGGAGTCAATGGGTAAAATGAATGATGCCCACTGGTTCCCCATAGGTTCTATTATTATTGGTCTTCCCGGCGAGTCTGAAAAAGATGTATCATACAATCTTGAGTTCATTGAGAATATTAAAGATATTAAAGGGCTCGTAATGCCCGTTTTTTTCGTAGCCACTTCGCCTGATGAAACATCGTACACACTTGATTCAATGAGTTCCAGCCAGATTGAATTGTTCAAAGCATGCTGGGATTATAACTTCAAGCACTGGGAATCATTCTTTTTCTCGTATTATAAAGATGCTGGAACCAATACACTGAAAATGATGCAAAATACGATAAGCAATAGAGGCTTTAAATTATATTTAAAGCATGTGATAAAAAACTTATACGCTAAAGATGGAAACTGATCATATGACATTATATAATCATTCCAGGAGAAACAAATTAGAGGTATCTTATGTTTAAACACATCATGGCAGCTCTTGCCTTAATTATGTTAATCGTTTCCACCGTAAACGCTTCAATAAATAGTTCCATTGAAAGTCCTATTGAAAAAGAGAGTCTTTTTACTGGAGACGACGGAATATCGGGATTTTCAAAAATCTATGTAGATGGGTTTGGAGTAAATTCCAATGGTTTCAAGCTTATCTTACGGACTTACGAGAGGCATGCTGAGACTAATTTCAAACCGTTCCTTGCTGACATAGAGTATATCCTGATAAAGCAGGGACAGGTTGTTTATTCCAAAAGAGTCGAACAAATCCCGTTATCAGTAGGGAGCGAAGGGAATATTATCCTTGAACACCACGGGAATGTAGCTCTTGAAGATGGTATGAACTATACAGGAATGGCAAAAATATACCTGTACAGGGATGGAAGCCCTGAATATTATCTCACTTCAAGCTCGAATTTCATAGCCAGGAACGATGCTGAAATAACCGAAGTATACGGGGATGGCATAGGCGCAAGTGCTACTATAAAGAGTCTATCTATGGTTCCCCTGGATGCTAAGATTATATTTACTCTGCAGCAGGATGGCAGAATAGTGGAAACCAAGGAGATAGCTGCACCATCTATAATGTCAAACGATAAGGAGAAGACCGTAAACATCCTATGGATTAATAATTTGGGCGAAGGTAAATATATTGTCTCAGTATCATTACATGGAAAAGATCTCACCGCCAGCTATGATAAGATTTTTACGGTTGATGAGAGAACAGCTGCAAGAACCACTGAACCTGCAAACCAATCGGGCAAATCAGGAGATAACTACAGTACCCCTGGCTTTACCTTGATTATATCGGCTCTTGCAATATTCTTTCTCGTTTTAATATATAAACGGAGGGGCTAAGTAGTGCCTGTTGATTTACGCTCAGCCCTTTTCTATTCAAGAAAAGATATCTTTAAAAACAAAAAAATATTCACATTCATTATATTATCTATAATTTTTGCAACTGCGAATATCATTGTTATCAACGGGCTTACGGACGGAATGATTAAAGATTTAGTCGATAATACAATCGAATCGTCCTCAGGTCATTTGAATATTTATCCTGCAGATAACGAGCGGTTTATAGATGGCCTGGGAGTAAAGGAACAGAAACTGGTTGAAATAAAGGAAGTGGAGGCATATTCTCCTCGAGTTTCGGCAAGTGGAGTTCTATCTAACAAAGAACTATCTGCATCCGTAGCGATACTAGCCCTTGACCCTGATAAAGAGAGGAGAACGACAAAGCTCCTTGATAAAATTACAAAGGGTCTGGTTATAAGTTCCAACGATAAAAACGCTATCCTCGTTTCCTATCGGCTTGCAGAAGACCTGAAACTGGATGTCGGGGATGAGACAGAACTTGCCTTTGAAAATGGTATATCGAAGGTATACAATGTTAAAGGAATTATTCGCACAGGAGCCGCGGATTTTGACAGCTCGACAGTTATTATGCCCCTCAATGAAGTAAATCAACAGCTCGCTCTTGATAATAGTGCCTCCATTATCCTGATTAAGCTTTCAGATAAGGAACTGGCTGACGCGTACATGCCTGTGATCATGCAGGCTCTTGGAGTAAGTAATGTGAAAACATGGAAGAAAGAGACTGAATATTTATTAAGTTTTGCCAGAGCCTGGCAAAGTTTTTCCAGCATTATATCTGCGGTGGGATTAGTTGCGGCGGCGATCTCAGTCGGGATTATAATCTATATAAATGTCATCCATAAAACCAGACAAATCGGAATAATGAAAGCCATAGGAGCGAAAGATGACTTCATCTTTGCAGTATTTTTAATGGAGGCTGTACTATTTGGTGTTATCGGCATATCCATCGGGGATGGTCTTGGATATTTTGCGATCAGGTACCTGGAAGAACACCCTCTTTATGACGCTATTATGCAGACTTGGATAGGCGCTAGGTTCGGATATTATCTGTTCTACAAAGCAACCATAGTATCCTTTGCAGTAACAATACTGGCAGGAATATATCCTGCTATCAAGGCAAGAAGGGTAGATATCATTAAATCCATATGGGGAACGTAGAATGTCAGCAGTGTTCTTTTATGCAAGAAAAGATGCAGAAAAAAACAGGAAAACATTTATTTTCATTATTATAGCGATCGCCATATCAACTGCAAATATCATTATTCTGAATGGGTTCATGGATGGTGTAACAAATGATTTTCTTGAAAAAACAATGGAAACATCATCAGGGCATGTTAATATCTATCCGAATGAGAAAGATATCTATATAGAGGGTCTGGGTATAAAGGAACAAAAGCTTGACAGCATAGATGGGGTGGTTGCTTATTCTCCGAGAATTACAGCAGGCGGTGCTTTATCCTATAAAGAAAAATCCAGATCTGTAAGGATTTTAGCACTTGACCCGTCAAAAGAAAACAGGGTTACTATCCTGTTAAGTAAAGTAGATTCCGGTGAAACCCTTGCTGCCAATGATAGGGACGGCATCCTGATCTCGTACCGGCTGGCTGATGAATTGAAGATAAAACCCGGTGATGAAACGACTGTAGTATTTGAAAAAGGGAAAACCAAGGTGTTCACAACCAGGGGAATACTGCACACAGGCATGGCGATGGATGCGAATACGGTAATAATAAATTTCGATAGTGCAACGGAAGAACTTAACCTTTCTAATAAAGCCTCTGTGATTCTTGTTAAACTTTCAGATGAGGCTCTCTCAGGGCAGTATAAGAATAAAATATCCGAAGAACTTCAGATGCAAAAAGTTAAAGAGTGGAAGCAGGAGATTGAATCCGTAGTAAGTTCGCTTGAAACTTTTAAGGAAATCTTTGCCATAATAAATGCGGTCGGGTTATTTACAGGCGCAGTATCCGTGGGCGTGATACTCTATATAAATATCCTGCATAAGAGACGGCAGATAGGCATATTGAAAGCTATGGGAATGAAAGATTTTCAGGTGTTGTCTGTGTATATTCTTGAGGCTGTATTCCTCGGAGCAATAGGTATCCTTATCGGGGATATACTGGGATATGCAGGTACAAAGTATCTGGAAGTGCACCCTTTTCCTGAGCCGATGCTTGGTTCTATGGCTCCAAGGTTTTATACATATCTCCTCTATGATGCCTCATTTGTCACTATGCTTACGGTACTATTCGCTGCTGTATACCCTGCATTTATAGCCGGTAAGATGAACATCATAAAAGCAATATGGGGCGATTAATATGGAAATGATCAGAACAGACAATCTTAAAAAAATCTACATGCCCGGCAAGGTCGAGGTTAAAGCACTTAACGGTGTAGATACTTCTATAGAACAGGGTGAATTTATCGCCATTATGGGTCCGTCAGGCGGCGGGAAATCAACTTTTCTCAATTTGGTCGGCATGCTTGATACCCCTACTTCCGGGGAAATATATATAGACGGCATCAACGTGACAAAGATGAACGGCAGCACCAGGGCGGAGTACAGGTTAAAGCACATTGGCTTCGTATTCCAGTTTTTTAACCTTTTTAATGAGCTTACGGCGGTCGAGAACGTGATGTTCCCCATGATGCTGAATAAGCAGTCTAATTATAAGGACAGGGCTAAGGAACTGCTCGGTCTTGTGGGTCTTGGCGACCGATTGAACCACCTTCCGTCAGAATTATCCGGCGGGCAGCAGCAGCGTGTTACTATTGCAAGAAGTCTTGCCAACGACCCGAAAATTCTTTTAGCTGATGAGCCGACTGGCAACCTTGATACTAAATCTTCTATAGAGATCATTGAACTTTTCAGGAAATTGAACAAGGAGCGGGGGCAAACTATCGTGATGGTGACTCACAGCCCTGAGATTGGCGGGATGGCAGACAGGGTCATACATTTCAGGGATGGTAAAATTGAAAATCCATGAAGAATCCCATTAAAATGTAACTCTATTTAATGATTCGATGCAAGATTTTATTCTCAGCTTTACGCAAATGTTCAAGTAAAGTTGCCTTTTTTATTCCCATTTTATCCGCAAGTTTTTGAGGGTTTATTTTCCTGGGATAATTGAAATATCCATTTAAGTATGCCTGTTTGAGTACTTCTTTTTGCATCGGAGTGAGTGAGTCCAGCATATTCTTATTAGCAGGCTCATATTTTTCAAAAGATAAAACTTCAATTTTCCAGTCCTTTTTGGATTTCTTTATAATATTATATAATTCTTCGCGTTTACCTATAAGGCTAAATCGGCAATTACTCTGTTCAACGATTACGGGAAATTCTAATTTAAGTTCAAAACCTTCAATAAAATCTGAGATCTCTCCCATGATTATTTTACCTTTAATAAAGCAGGTATATCTCTGACCAGCCTGTCTTATTACATGTAGTTCAATAAAATCGTTTTCCCTAATCCAATCCTCGATATGAATGTTATTCTGAAAAGTAATTTCACAAATTTCAGTGAATAATGAAGGTGTAAGATTAAATATTGAAATTATCTCAAATCTTTCAACCATATTATTCATGAGAGGCAGACAACAGTAGCCATGAACCGAATCATCTATACTAATCGTCATCTTCCACATAAAAATATTCAATCATTTTAACCCTATATAAAAGGCACGCTGTACTATATTCAGTAAATAATTACTTGATCGCTAATTTTACGTTTCTTTCAGAATATACCTCTGCTTTTTTCCATATGGCAAAGAACTTCTCTCTCAGTTCTTCCGCAAGTTTCGTATCCCTTACGTTAACTACAGCAAAAAGTTCGTCGGGAGCCAACGGGTTCAGCATCTGGAGCAGGACATTTTCCCTGTCTATTATATGAAAGGGTGTTGCAGGTATAGCGGCAAGCCTGCAACCGAGTTCATTTCCCATATGTATTAACAGTTTTTTGATATTTGAAGAATCCTCAAGCTCGCTAAAATCCACCTCTTTGCTAAGAATGACTTTAACTTCCGTTCCTTTTTCAATTGCTTCATGGATTGCGTTTATAATTTCAGGGTATTTTTCAATTTTGAACTTTTTCTTTAACCTTTCGGAACTCATCCTGGAAGCCATAAAGAACAATATTTCCTTTTGAGCCCCCAGTATGCACTCCTGAACAAGCTCCTGTGATTTATCCCCTATCGCGACTGTCCAGAATGTTTTAGCCGATTTATTAGCCCTGACCCCTGATAGTTCCGATGCCAAATCGTTAGCCAGCGTCTCCACCTCATCACAGGCACGTTTGAGTTCTTCCTTCTTGTTTTTTGATAGCCTCTCAAGAGCGGTTGAAGGCTCTACACATTCGTACCGTCTCGGTCGCGTGTCCTGTGCATGTATTAAACGCATATCTTCAAGATTTGAAAGTACGCTGTATATCCTGCCAATCGGTATCTTCGCCCTGTTAGCTACCTCATTTGCCTCCGCGTCGCCGAGTTTAAGCAGAGTAACGAATGCCTGCGCCTCATAGCCGGTGAGCCCTAATTTCCGCAGTTTCTCAATCACACTGATTAATTTTTCTTTATCATATTTAAAACTATTGAATTAAACCACTCCGAAGTTGTTTACATTAGAACACTTTAAATATAGGGAGGAGAGAATAGGTGGGGTTGGAATCGAGCACTAACCAAAATAATTAAAACAATCCAGGGGATTTAAGGCTGATTTCCCCGAAACGAATATTAGCTGCCTTTAAAGAGGTAAAAATGGACCCGTTGCAAAAAGCTCTTGTAAAACTTGCCGAAATACAGAGAAAACATGCAAAATTACTGGCTATACTCGTGATTATTTTCACAATCATATTGGGGATCGGACTTAAGGATTTGACCATAAACTCAGATTTCAGGACTGAGATGCCAAAAGAACTTCCTGTTTTTAAGCTTAATGACCGCATTGCAGACAAGTTCGGCGGTCAGGATGCGGTGATCATTGCAGTGCAGCTTGATGATTCGATCGATTTAAAAAATGCAGTCAGGGATATCAGAGACCCGAGGGTAATACAGTCCCTTATTATCCTAGATGGGATGCTAAGAGATGAACCAAATATAATCAGTGTAACTTCGCCTGCAAGTTTTTTCAGGGGTAATAATACAGCTACACCCGAAGAGATTACCCGGATGATGCACAGCCCTCAGGCAGATGCATTCTTTAGCCGGAACTATAAGATGACTCTTATGTCTGTTTCGGCAGATATCGGCTCGGGAGAAGAACAGATACAGAATTTTAATGAGTTCATCCAGAAACGCATTGATGCTACACCAAAGCCGCCAGGGGTAAAATTCGGCATAACAGGCGGGCCAACTATCAGAATGACCATTTTTCAGCTTCTGAAGAGTGATGCTGTTTTTACCTTAATTGTTGCCGCAGTTATTATATTAATTCTGCTTTTCGTAATGGAGGGCTCATATACACAGGGGATTCTGGTATTTGCCCCGTTATCCCTGGGATTGATATGGACGATGGGGACACTGGGATGGCTTGGAATACCACTCTCTGTAGCCACAGTGGGTCTTAGTTCAATGATCCTGGGTCTTGGTGTTGAATATGGTGTGTTCATGCTGACCAGATATAATGAAGAGAGGTCCAAAAAGAATAGCCAGCTCGATTCCTTGCGAACCACAGTGCGCGGAATAGGTTCTGCCATAATCGGCTCCGGGCTTACTGTCATTGTGGGTTTCGGGGTGCTTGCATTTGCCACCGTGCCCATGATCCAGCATTTAGGCGAGACCCTTGCGCTGGGTATAGCTTTCTGCCTTCTTGCCGCGCTTATTGTCAACCCCGTATTCATACTGCTGGAAGAGGATTATGTGTACTGGAGCACACACAGGAAGCTTGAGAAACTTGCAGCTAAAAAAGAGGAGCATATCCAGAGAGGTAGATAACGATGGGTAACAAGATAATTGAGATTTATTCGAATTTTGTCACTAGGTTCCCTGTTGTAGTACTGGTGGTCATGCTTCTGGTATCGGTGTTTGCAATTCATATGGCAGGCACAATCCAGACAAAGAAATCCGATATGAAGTCGATGCTTCCACAGGACGTCGATGCCATAAAAACACTGAACAGCATCGAGAATGAATTCGGCAGCACGAATATGGTATCTTTTGCTGTAGAAATAGACCCGGCTTATAAAGGCTCGGACGAAGTGAGGGATATCAGGGACCCAAGAGTGATACAGTATATGGACCAGCTCTCAACACTGGCACTTCATACTGATAATGTAATAGATGTCACAAGTCCTGCATCGATTCTGAGGAGTATCAACGGCGGACGGCTCCCCCAATCTACCAGGGAAATCCAGATGCTTACGGATAAGAACGGCCTTCTTGACAGCTATATCAGCAAGGATTATACTTTGGCTCTTGTCACGATCCGCACAACCGATGATGTGGACCTTAACAGCCTTGAGCCTGAGCTTGAGAAAATACTCAGCGAAGTGCCAAAACCGCCAGGGATTACTGCAAGTCTTGGCGGCAGTGTGATGGAAAGCCAGAAAATGCTAAAGGCTATCGAGCCTGATATGGGGAGGACATCCACGTACTCGCTTGTCGGGATTCTGATCATCGTACTGATTCTGTTCCGCTCGATTAAATATGGATTTACTCCAATGACGACCATCATATTCGGAACTATCTGGACAATGGGGTACGTCGGACTTATCGGAATGGGGTTGAGTTCCCAGACCTCTGGCGTCGTGTCCATGATAATGGGCATCGGCATCGACTTCGGGATACAGCTTGTAACAAGGTACAGGCTCGAATTGCAGAACCTTTCGACATTAAAGGAACACCATCCAACGCTTCAACTGAGACCTAATGATGCGATGGCAGTGACATTGAACAACGTGATAACCCCCATGTTAACTACAACGCTTGCTGCCCTGATAGGTTTCCAGGCGATGTCTCTGGGGAGGCTGACATTCCTCGGCGATATGGGAACCATGATGAGCTATGGCGTTGCAGCAAGTATGATCGCTGCTATAACCATTGTTCCTGCAATTATTCTTATAATAGATACGATGGATTTAAAAAATATATATAAAAAATTGATGAATATATTCGAGGTAAGAACATGAAGAGCAAAACACTAAAACAGATTATAATATTTAGCATACTGACGATAGCCCTATCAGTAATTGTCAGTCCAGCTCCTGCCGCACCGCTCCAGGGAGTGCAGGGGAACAGGGTGCAGGCGAATTTCATGAGCCAGGACCCCGACCCGGCAGATGGTGGAAATGATGTGGATCTAAGATGGCAGATCATAAATACCATGAGCAGTCCAATAGATTATTTAAAATTTCATCTTGATGCTGATTATCCTCTTTTATTTGAGGCGGGGGATTCTCCGGATAAGGACCTCGGGCCATCTGCAGGTACTAATGATGACCAGGTTTTTTATGTGCTCCACTACAAACTCCGGGTCGCTGATAATGCCCTCAAGGGAACATACAACGTTACATTAAGCTGGAATACGGGAGAGGGGTGGACGAAGAAGGAGTTCCCGATATACATTGACCCTAAAAGAGCGGATTTCGTAGTCGGTGCGCTTGTAACATCTCCTGAAAAGCTTATAGCGGATACAACGGAAGCAAAGCTTTCTGTAGATATTAACAACATAGGGAAAGGCAATGCGGAAAACGTCAAAGTCAAACTCTTTCTGCCTGAGGGCTTCAACTCCAGTTATAGTTATTCGGACGAGGACAGCCTTGGCATAATTGCAGAAGGCGGTAGTAAAACAGCAACTTTCTATGCGGATGTCGATGAAAATATCAAAGAAGGAAACTACCCTGCTAAACTTGAAATCACATATAGAGACGAAAATGACGAGAACAATTCATACAGGACAGAGAACCTTGAACTCAACATACCCATCAAACCTGCACCATATCTGATAGTGGAATCCGTAACAGCAACCCCGGAAAACCTGACAGTTGGAGACAAAGCTGAAATTAACATCAGGGTCAAGAACACAGGAAATAAGAAGGCTGAGTCAGTTTCCTTGCGCGTATTCAAGGATGCTTCCCAGCCATTCGAGTTCAACGAAAAATCAGATTTCGTAGGGAAACTCGAACCGGGCGAGAGCGGTGATGCTGCTTTAGGGTTTACGGTTGATACGAATGCAGCGCCAAAAAAGTATCTTCTTGATGTGGAATTAAGAGGGATTGATGAGGCGAATAACGTGGTGATATTCAGCCGCACGCTGCCGCTAACTGTAGTCCCAGGAGCGAAAAGTTCGCCTTTAAGCTCTGCCGGTATGCTGGTTGGTCTGGTAGTAGTTGTTGGCGCGGTTGCAGCAGGATATTATGTGAAGAACGGGAGGAAGAAGGGTTTGTAGCTGATTATAACTTAATCTCAAATCCGATGATCGGGTGCTCCAGCCCGAAGTTCGAGATAACCTCAGGGTGAATCTCACCGAGCACCCCGGCCCTCTCGCCTTTGATCATAATATCTACGTGCCTGCCTTCTATGAATGCGGGGTCGTCGGACTCCGCGACCTCATACTCAATACGTCTCTCCCTTAACACAGCATCCACCACAGCCTGGATCTCTGTGAAATTCGCCTGAGGATGGATGGCGACAGCGCCGAGCCGCTGCCCGGTCCTACAGTTAAGCACCACTTCGCCAACCTCGAATATCCGCTGCGGGAGCTCACGGTGCTGGTTTATCGAGAGTATCTCAAGCAGGTTCGGCAGAATGGTGGGGCGCACGATAGTATGGTCTTCGCTTATGGGATACAGGATATGGGTGATACCTTTCGCCTTCTCCCGGCGCATCATATCGAACTGGACGCGCTCATTGGTGAGCGTGAACGGCATTACTTCAAAATAACCCAGCCCGACCATCATTTCGCGGATGGATTCCCGGAGTTTGGAAATAGGGTGGGCGTTCCCGATGGTTGAAGTGGACGGAAGTTCTGTTCTAATCTTATCAAAGCCGTATCCGATTGCGATATCCTCTATCAGGTCCCAGTTATGCAGGATATCTGCACGGTAAGCGGGAACCGATACATCTATTGCATTTCCAGAAGCCTTCGCCCCGTATCTCATCTTTTCAAGGCAGTGGATGATCTCTTCGTTTTTCAGTTTAAGCCCCAGAAGCTCTTCGATCTCGCTGCTTTTTAATTTCATAATCCCGGGTTCAAGCTTTGGTGTCCGGGTCGTGCTATCAATTGCAACCGATTCTATCCTCCCCCCGCGCTCTGCAAGTGCCGCAGCCACGATGTTAAGGGCAGCAGATACGGCGGGGTCAAGACCTGTTACTTCGATAAATAGGTCGGTTGTTTCTTCGGTGACCCTTGTAAGTTCTCCGTTGATTATGGGCGGGAATGATAACACTTTATTTTCAGAATCAATAATAAGCGGATATTTATCAAATTTTTCAAGGGTATGTGCAAATTTGATGCCCTTCGGATGTTTTTCAAGTATTTCCTTCATTGTCATTGGCTCTGTGAAATCAAGAGGCACAAACCTAAAATTCGGCTGTTTTGCAACATACTTAAATGGCGGCTTTATATTCCTGAGGTCATGTACACCTATAGAAACTTTCCTCCTGTTCCTGCCAACAGCCCAGTGGAGCGATTCCTGAAGCGCCATCAGGGACTCGATGCTGCGTGAATTGAACCTCATCCCGCGAACTACGGCGCAGGC
>OBLY010000050.1_pt1 | contig 15884 bp, 11 predicted proteins | sample 1539041 | NCBI WGS metagenome assembly OBLY01 (sample SAMEA2690973, study PRJEB22502) | sediment metagenome | biome: Billabong; feature: Tropical; material: Sediment | place: Australia | collected 2013-05-14 | depth 1 m
CGATACACATATGGATTGCGAAGAAAACCAGTTCCTGCTTATAACAGGTCCGAACATGGCGGGAAAATCGACCTATATGAGGCAGACTGCATTGATAGTAATCATGGCACAGATCGGCAGTTTCGTGCCTGCGTCATACGCATCCGTGGGGCTTGTGGACAGGATATTCACGCGCGTAGGAGCTTTTGATGACCTTGCAAGCGGGCAAAGCACGTTCATGATAGAGATGGTGGAACTGGCTAATATCCTGAACAACGCAACTCCTAGGAGCCTTGTATTGCTTGATGAGATAGGCAGGGGCACAAGCACATACGACGGGTACAGCATAGCCAAAGCAGTCGTCGAGTTCATCCACAATAAAGACCGCGTCGGCGTACGCTCGCTTTTCGCCACGCATTACCACCAGCTTACCGCGCTTGAAGGAGGCATGCGGCGTATGAAGAACTACCATATCGCGGTAAAGGAAGATGGGAACGATCTTGTGTTCCTCCGGAAAATCGTTCCTGGCGCGACGGACAGAAGCTACGGCATCCATGTAGCAAGATTAGCAGGCGTGCCTCTGAAAGTTACTCAAAGAGCAAGAGAGATCTTAAAAGAGGTCGAGAGCGGAAGTGCTATCAGCAGGGACAAAGACAACTCGAGATATACCCAGTTGATGCTTTTTGGTTCTGAAGATGCAAAAGAATCGCCGGTGGTCGAAGAGTTAAAAAGCCTTAATGTGGATGCTATGACGCCGCTTGAGGCGCTCAATGCACTGGCTGCGCTTAAAAAGAAGGCTGGCGAAGGATGAACCGAGGATTTATCTGTTAACCGCACCCTTATTCTGTGCTTATGACTTCGTGTATAGTTTTTAACAAACTCTCGGCGGTGTATGGTTTTTGTAAAAAAGCGTGTATATGAGCATTTCCAGTTCTTGCAAACTTATCTTTCTCTACTAACCCGCTGACAGCAATAATTTTGATTTCAGAATTGATCCTTCGGATTGCCTGGATGCTGCTTTGACCGTCCATAACCGGCATCATTATATCCATAAGAACGGCTTTGATATTATCTTTATTTTGGGCATATAATGCTACTGCCTCTGCACCATCATCCGCCGTATGCACTTTATATCCGTACTTTTCCAGTGTCGCGGTAGTAACCTCGCGGATTGAATCTTCATCCTCGGCAACAAGTATTGATTCCCCATGCCCCCTGGGTAAGTCAGATTGCTGAACCTCTTCTTCTTTTTGTAGTTCGGTTTTAACAGCAGGTAAATAGACTTTGAATGTTGTTCCCTCCCCAACTGGGCTGTGCACATCTATAAACCCGCCATGGCTCTTCACAATAGCAAGGGCGGTCGGAAGACCAAGACCTGTGCCTTTGCCCTGTTCTTTTGTCGTGAAAAACGGATCAAATATCCTGTCGATTATTTTAGGAGGGATACCAGTCCCGGTATCCGATACAGAAACGATGATATAAGGACCTACCTTTGCCTCAGCATTCATACGCGCATAGCTTTCATCCACCAGAAAATTCCCAGCAGAGATGCTTAATCTACCGCCATCCGGCATTGCATCCCGTGCATTCACACAGAGGTTCATCACCACCTGGTGCAGTTGCGTGGCATCTCCGGAGATCATCCGGAGACCCGGCTGGATATCTTTTCGGATCTCGATATTTCTTGGAAAAACCTCCTTGATGGTTCTCTCAATTTCAGATAGAAGGTTTGTTACCTGGAGAGGATTGCGTTCCCCCTCAATACCCCGTGCGAACGATAGTACTTGCTTTATTAAATTAGCTCCACGCTGGGAGTTTTTTTCAAGGATAGTAAGCAACCTCTGGCTCTGTTCATCCTTATATTTCCCTTTTAAGATTTGCAGGGACAGCATAATCGGCGTCAGTATGTTGTTGAGATCATGCGCAATACCTCCGGCAAGCGTGCCTATGCTCTCCATCCGCTGCGCACGTAGTAACTGTGCTTCGAGCTTTTTCTTCTCAGTGATATCCGTGTTGATGATAAGTATCGATTCTGGTTTTCCCTCATCATCGCGCACCAGCGTCCAGCGGCTTTCCACAGTGATCGCCTTACCGTTTTTTGTTATCTGGTGTAATTCACCTTCCCACTCACCTTTCTCAATGATGCTCTTTTTAGCTTCGATAAGCGCAGGTGGTTGCTCTTTGTAGACAAGGTTATCAGCGCTTTTGCCTATAGCTTCATCTGCAGTCCAGCCATACATGCGCTCTGCACCTTTATTCCAGTAGATAATGTTGTGGTTTAAATCACGTACCCCGATGGCTTCATGCGCTCTATCGAGAAGAGCAGCCTGTTCACGTATCTGCTCTTCAGCACGCTTGTGTTCTGTCAGGTCCAGGACAAAAAGATGTACTGTAGATATCCCATCCAGCGGCAGGTTGTTAATTGAGAGATGCACAGGCACCGGCGTTCCATCTCCGGCTATAAAAGTAATATCTCCATTACCGCTTTCGCTCCTGCCCTGGCGCAGCAGTTCCTCGAATACAGGCTGGTCAGCAGACGAGACAAAATATGATATCCTGTTACCTATCACTTTCTCAAGCGGTATCTTCAGCATCTGGGCAAAACTGCGATTACTATAAAGAATTGTATCATCTGCAGCCAGCGTAATGACCCCTTCCCTCATTTCCTCCATAAGGATACGATAGGGTTGCTCCGCGCTTTTGAGCGTATAAATCTGCTCACCCTGAGCCCCGGTGATTACGAGGGCATCCACTTCACCGTTCTGGATAGCACACAGGGTCTCTTCGGCTTCAGCAAGACGGCTGCTAAGCTGCCGTATCTCAAGGAGAAGCTCTTCTCGCGGTTTATTCCTCAGTTCTCTCATATTCTCCACCACACCCACCCCATTCTCTATATATTAGCTCTTGCGCCGTAAATCCAATCCTATAAGAACCCTCTCCTTATTAGACATATCGCCAATTATCCTCCGCAATGGAAGGGGAAGTTTCTTGATGAGCGTAGGTGCGGCGATTATCTGCTCTTTTTTGGCGAATTCAGGCTGCTGGTATACATCTATAACCTCAAGCTCGTATCTGCCTTTGAGATTCTCTTCGCATATTTTCTTGATATTCTGAATCGCCTTTGTGGACCTCGGCGTCAGACCAGTAACGTATAAACGTAATACATATTTCTCTTTGCCGGATTCCTGAACCACCTGCTCAAATTCCTTTTCAATATCTTCTGTCCCTTCTTCCTTCATAGCTCTACCATCCTCTTATATCAATTTATAATGTTTCCCTATATTAATCCTTTGCAGGGCGCAGATCAAGCCCCACAAGGACGCGCTCAGTATTGGAGAGATCGCCTATGATTTTCCTCAATGGAGGAGGAAGTTTTCGCACTAATGTCGGGATGGCAAATATCTGGTCTCCCCTGGCAAGCTGCGGATTTTTTAAAAGGTCGACGACCTCTATGGTATATTTACCAGCCAGGTGCTCTTCGCATATTTTTTTGAGATTGTTAAATGCCGCTATTGATTTCGGTGTCTGTCCTGCAACATATAGCCGCAGTTTAAATCTATCTGATTCTGTCTTCGAGCTTTCCAATTCTTGTTCTGTAATTTCTGCCTCATCCATTTAAGGTCTCTCCTTACTAGCTTTCTTCTTCTCTGATCGGCGCTTTGCCTCCGGGACATCCGCTCTGTGCAGACGTGATATCTCAGCGCGAGCCTCTTCCTGAGACTCCTCACGGCGTTTCTCTTGCTGGGTAAGCTTCTTCAGTTCATCTTCCCTGGACTCAAATTCAGCGCGTATGGCAGCAATCTGAGCTTCCATGGCTTTGCGCTGGCGTTCAAGTTCACGCTCTTTGCGCTCTATCTCCTCTTTACGCAGGGCTTCCTCGCTCCTCTCTTTTGCCTCCTGTGCTGTTCGGGCAGTACCTGTGAGTACGCCTGCAGGTCCTGTGTATACGTCTATTATATCTATGCCCTTATCAGTCAATCTGAATTCGCGTATCTGGTTTGAGTGCGCCATGCCGCGGGATTTCAGTATGTATATGCCGCGATTGCGCTCACCGCCCAGTTCAATATCGCGAAGCAATATCCACGTATCTATCAGGGATGATATGCCCATTTCTGTTGATTCAAGAGTCTCTCCCCCGTGTGATAAATATGTAAGCATAGCTGTGATTTGTTCTGTTTTCAACATATCAACAAGCCTTGTAAGCGTTGATTTAACTTCTTCTTCGTTGCCAACTGTGACCAGGTTTGAAATCGGATCAACTATAACTACTGATGGATTAAACTCATTTATCAGTTTATGTATAGTTACAAGATGCATTTCAAGACCGTAGAGTGTAGCGCGTGAAGCGCGTATTTTCAAAAGACCTTTTTCCACCCATGGCTGAAGATTGATGCCTATGGATTGCATATTTCGGATTATCTGTTTTGGTGCTTCCTCGAATGCAAAATACAGGCACCGCTCTCCGCGCTCACATGTAGCGTTGGCAAAGCTTGCAGAAAGACTGGTTTTTCCCGTCCCTGCCGTACCCGATATAAGAATGCTGCTTCCGCGGTAGAATCCTCCTCCCAGCATGGTATCAAGGCGGTGAACGCCTGTGGAGATGCGCTCGGCAGATACGTCGTGCTCCAGCCGAAGTGAAGTGATGGGAAGCACTGAGATGCCGTGCTCATCCATAAGGAACGGATACTCGTTCGTGCCGTGAGTGGAACCGCGGTATTTGACGACGCGCAAACGCCGTGTCGAGACCTGCCCTTCAACCCTGTGGTCAAGAAGGATAACACAGTCCGAAACATATTCCTCTAATCCATGTCGCGTGATGCTGCCTTCACCCCGCTCACCTGTAATTATCGCTGTAAGACCTTTTTCTTTTAGCCAGCTAAACAGCCTTCTAAGCTCGGCGCGCAGGATGCCTTCATTCGTCAGGGCTGAGAACAGCGATTCAATAGTATCAAGCACTACTCTTTTTGCGCCAATTGATTCAACAGCATAGTTAAGGCGGATGAACAGACCCTCAAGGTCGTATTCTCCGGTCTCTTCTATCTCGCTCCGTTCTATATGAACATAATCAAGGATAATTTTCTTCTGGGCTTCAAGGTCTTTCAAATCAAAGCCCAGGGACAAGAAATTTTTGACCAGATCCTCGGTTCGTTCTTCAAAAGACATAAAAACGCCGGGTTCGTTGTATTCAATTGAGCCTCTTACAAGGAACTCCATAGCTATCATGGTCTTTCCGCTGCCAGCTCCCCCTGCCACCAGAGTCGGACGTCCCTTCGGCAATCCTCCATCCAGTATTTCGTCCAGTCCTCGAATCCCTGTCGGGCACTTCTCGAGAGTGGGCAGGGACTCGGTAGTATCTTCTTCTTTTGCCATTGCTTGCTCCTACTCCATATTCACCGTACAGTGTAATTCGGTGTACTTACTATTGGTTTCTTATTCTTCCGGTGGAAACCTTCATGTTGTCTTAAATTATAGTTACCTGCAGCTGATGTCGCAAAGTTATAACATGCTCCACGGGCAATTGTAATTTAAGACTGCTCTCTTATCTTGTCTTTGTATATTATATTGTTTACCCTTTTAACTCTTTTAGAGTATTACAGACAATCACTTACCTCTATTTTCTGGATGGGGTTTTGTCTACAATTCTATAACGGTAAGTTAATATATAACCATGTCATTATTATGATATAGATGAGGAGGAAGAGAGACTTAAAGAACAGGCAGATTTCTGAGAATGCTGCCGCTAACGGATACATAGAAAAAAATGCCAGTATCATTCTTTTTTTGATTATTCTATTTTCCCTTGTTTTCAGGTCTTTTGCATTTGATAAGATATTTGTTGACGGCAAAGTCCTTTTCCAGGGTTATGATGAATATTACCATGCGCGGCTTATTACATACACAGTGCAGAACTTCCCCGGCTACCTGTGGTTTGATTCCTACATGAATTATCCCTATGGTGGTATCAAGGTGAACTGGATGCCTCTTTACGACCTGGCAACAGCTTTTGTGATCCTTGTACTTGGCTTCAGTCCGCCGACCCTTCACACTATCGAGACCGTTGCAGCCATATTCCCGGCCATACTGGGAGCGTTAACTGTAATCCCGATTTTTTTAATAGGCAAAGAACTACTTGATAAAAAGCTCGGTCTCCTTAGCGCTTTCCTTTTCGCCATTATGCCCTCCCATATACTGGAATCCCGCCTGGGAGCTGTTAATCATCGCGTAGCTGAAGTCTTATTGTTTGCATTGATACTTCTTTTGATAATAGTATCTCTTAAAAAATTGAAAAATGAGGAAGGAGGGTTCACAAAGAATGCCATGCGCTTCTCTGCACTTGCTGGCTTTATGATAGCCGTGCTGGTGTTCACCTGGAGCGGAGCCCCTATCTATATCGCCATATTCAGTATGTATTTTATAGTCCAGTACGGGGCGAACTTGTACAGGAAACGGACATCAAATGATATTATGCTGATAGGATTTATAGCAGCGGTTCCTGCGATTACCATATCTGTATTCCTGTACCTTTTCCACTGGATTCCACTTTACCAGGTAGTAGGCGTTGCGGTGTTTACCACATCAGTTATCCTTGGGGGGTTTGTTTCAAATACGATGTTTAAGCAAAAAATACACTGGATACTATATCCGGCTGCTGTGGTCTCTCTGCTGCTGATAGTATATGCAGCCATTATGAGCATCCCCGTACTTGCAGGATTATTTGATAGTCTATTGCAATACCTGGCTCGTGAAGATATTATAGGTACTATCGCGGAAACCCAGCCTTTTGCATCTGATTTCTTCTCATTCTTCATTGGTCTTTACTTCTCAAACCCTTACGGTTCAACTCTGGTTTTTGCGTTCTTTGGGATCATCTTGTTCCTGCTATACGAACTTCGTTCCAGGTTCGCTCCTGAAAAACTGCTGTTCGTCGTCTGCGGGTTCGCAGTGACAATCCTGGCATTCCAGCAGGTGCGTTTTGCCTACCTTATGGCGATATTCGTAGCTGTTTTCTGTGCCTATTTCATTTACAGGGGTTTTTTCTACAGAAAGATAATTAATTACAACACTGTGGTCGGGATAATCCTCTCGGTGATAATTATAACCCTCACTGCATACCAAGGATACACTACGGCAAACGAGGAACCGGCTATAACCGGAGACTGGCAGGAATCCCTTCTCTGGATGCGAAATAACACACCGGCTACGAGTTTTTACGATAATCCGAAAGAGCAGCCCGAGTACGGCGTTATGGCTATGTGGGATTACGGGAACTGGATTGAATATGAAGCCCGCCGACCTGTGGTTGCCAATAACTTTCAGGCAGGTGCCGAGACCGCAGACCGGTTTTTAACGGCAGATACCGAGGAGACCGCGAACGCAATACTTGATGAGAGGAAAACGAGATACGTTGTTCTCGATAGCGCCACAGGATTCGGGTATAAGGATAATGTTCACGGGAAATACGGAAGTATCCTTAAAGTTGCAGGCAAAAACGAATCGGATTATTACTATTCCTTTGAAGTCCCGGTTCCAGCCGATACTGTTACTGTTTACCTGCTGAACGATAACTACTATAATACTATCTTTGCAAGGTTATACCTAATGGATGGCTCAGCCGCTGAAAATCCCTTAAAAACCGATGCTAAGGCGCTGTCCCATTACCGCCTCATCTATGAATCGAACAGTATCTGGCTAAACAAGACCGGCGTAAGGACAATAAAGCTCTTCGAATATGTTCCCGGCGCAAGGATAAATGGCACAGCACTGCCGAATGCGAGCATAAGCGTATCGATCCCGGTAACCACAAACAGGAACAGGATTTTTAATTATACGAATGAGGCAACGGCGGATGCAAAAGGCAATTTCACGCTCGTAGTCCCTTACGCTTCCGAAGGTACGCCCTATGGAACGTGCCCGACCGGGGATTATACCCTCTCGGTGAACGGACTTGAGATTAAAAACATCAGTGTCAGTAATCAACAGGTCATTGCCGGTTCATCTATAGATACGGGATACCTGAAGAGCAGAGGAAATGATGTTGCCGGACTCTCAAATACACAGCGGAGAACGCCTCAGATAATGAACATAACATGGAAGTACGAACTTGGGGAGCAGATATCCGACATGGCAATCAAAGATAAATTCATCTATGCTGTTTCCGGTAAAAAGGTCTATGCAGTGGATATCGATAAAAAATCACTTGCCTGGAAGCAGGAATTCCCTGGCAGGCTTATGTCCCTTGAAATTTCAGGCGACAGGCTGTATACAACAACCCGTCAGGGCTTATCTGCCGGGATATACTCTCTCAATATAAAGGACGGCAGCATTTCCGGGATGTCGGTTCCGGGTGAGCTCTCTGAGGAAACTGCGCCTGATCTGCCTATACTTGTTGATGGCAGTACTCTCTATATCGGGATAAACAAGGCAGTAAACGCTGTTGATGTCCCAGGCAAAGCCTTAAAATGGAAATTCACTGCAGATGACCCGGTACTGACCAGACCCACAAGTACGGATAACAGGCTAATTGTTGTCTCTTACAATTCCTCTTACAACAGTACGATATATTCTCTGGATAAAAATGACGGCACCCTGAAATGGAAAAAGGTATGGAACGATATCATCTGGTCTCCGCCCATGGTAGCAGGCGACACAATCTATTTCGGGGATAGAAGCGGCGCTATCAACGCCCTTGATACCTCAACGGGGGAAGAAAAATGGAAATACCTTACCGGTTATTCCATCGATGCAGTGCCGGTACTCATAAATAATACCGTCTATGCAGCCTCCTACGATGGTAAGGTTTACGCGCTGAACGCCATCACGGGTGGAACTGTATGGAAATCAGAAGAGATATTCCCCATGTCCGCCTCGCCGCTTATCGAAGGAAAATCGATCTTTGCAGGAGCCCTGAACGGCAACATCTACAGGCTGAACAGTACCGATGGCAGGGTGGATGGCATATGTGCAGCTAACGGTTCAATCAGGTCTTCTCCCGTAATGCTAGATGGAGCCGTTTATGCGGGGACGCAGGAAGGAGTCCTATACGCGTGCGGCTATAGTAAAAATAATTAATTGAGCCTGTACCAAACTTGCCCAATCAATCCCACGAGTGGGCATAAGAGAACGATTATATCCGACCCATTGAAATGTTCGAATCCAAGCTTGCACCTTGCGATTTCTAACTTGATATTTGTGCTCTCTTCAATTCAACTAATCTTTTGGAAAGAATATTTAGAAGGTACTCCCTATCATCTATGTCTAAATGTTCAGTTTCCTCAAGAACCTCATGATGGTAACTATTTTGCTTTTCGTTTTACCACAATGGTTCTTACCACTTTAAATCTTAAAAATATAGCAGGCACGCACCAGGATTACGTGCAGTACAAGCCCGCATCCCCTTATCGGGACAGCGCACCGGAGAGCGATGAGGCGGGAACAATGCTTGATGAACAATTTTTGATTTCTATCAGACTGATTTTTCATAATGATAAGCATTAGTATTATTATTTAAATGCATAAATATATATTCTTTTGTACTTTATTCAGGGGGGAGCGATGGGCGAGTTGGTGATGAGATAATAGCGCGATCATGTCAGGAAGAATCGAATCTTACCAGAAAGCTGCAACTCTGAAGAAAAAAATAATCAGCGTGTAAGGGATTGGATGGTGGAATACAAAATAATACTTTAAGATGTAGAATTTACATTAAGCTATCAGTTACTCATGAACGACATAGATAGAATAAGCACCTCAATCCTTTCCCGCATCAAACCCGGCGAAGTAGAAAAGCAAAAGCTTCGGACTCTGGCTGATAGTATAATCTCCCGCATTAACGCCATCGGCAAAGCTGAGGGACTGAACATAAAAGGGGTCCTCGTGGGCTCATCCGCGCGAGGCACATGGCTGGCTGGAGAGCATGATCTTGATATCTTCATCATGTTCCCGGCAGAGGTAACGCGGGAATATCTTGAAGAAAAAGGGCTGTATGTTGCGCGGAAAATAGCCGAAGGGGCGCAGAGCTACGATGAGAGGTATGCCGAGCATCCCTACATCAATGCTATCTTCGATGGTTTTGAGGTTGACCTCGTTCCTGCCTTTGGCGTACAGAGCGCGGCTGAGATAAAATCCGCTGTGGACAGGACACCTTTTCATAACAGCTATGTTCTCTCCAGGGTCAAAGGGCTTGAGGACGAAGTGCTGCTGCTCAAACAGTTCATGAGAGGCATCGGGGTTTACGGCTCGGAACTGAAGACCCTCGGGTTTTCAGGATATCTTGTGGAACTGCTGGTAATTAATTACGGCTCTTTCGTGGAAGTCCTTAAAGCCGCCTGCCAGTGGAAGATGGGTACGACCATTGACCTGGAAAAGCACGGCAGTGTTGCTCATAAAGACCCTCTGGTCGTAGTTGACCCCACAGACCCTGCACGCAATGTAGCCGCAGTTTTGTCCCTCGATAACCTGAGCATTTTCATTGACAAAGCATGCGAATTCCTGGAAGCTCCTTCTGAGAAGTTCTTCAGCAGGGCGGTTTATGAGCCTATTGATGATGGGGGCTTTAAGAGCACTATGGGCACGAGAGGGACATCACTGATAGCCATAGAGTTTGAGGCTCCTGATGTAGTCGAGGATGTATTGTATCCGCAGCTTCATAAAATGGAGGAATCAATACGCGAGGCGCTGGAAAGAAATGATTTTCGCGTGTATAACAGCGGCGTATGGGCTGATAAAAAAGCCGTAGTATTGTTCGAGCTTGAATCTTCAAAGCTTCCGCAAGTCAAAAAACATGCAGGTCCGCAGGTATGGTTGGGCGAGCATGCCCGTGCATTTAAATCCAAATACAAGGATCCGGATACTTTTTCCAATGTATATATCAAGAACGGGAAGTATATGGTTGAAATCCCAAGAAAATATAACGAGGCAAAGAAGCTCCTGGGCTCGGAAGTCCCAAAATGCAGCCTTGGGAAACACGTAGCTTTAAGTATTAAAAAAGGGTATCATGTTCTGGAAAACAACGAGATATTAAATGTCAGAGACGAAGAGTTCAGAAGATTCCTCAGGAAATTTTTCGAAAAATAGAATAGCGCGAGAAAAGAAACGATCATGAAATATATACCCCTGCTCCTAATCTTTTTGTTTTTTGCAATCCTCGGATGCATTAGTTCATCTCCGTATAAAGATGTTACGCCGTCAGAACTGATAACAAGCCCCGCGTCTTTTGAAGGTAAAGGGGTCTGCATCAGCGGGAATTTTGAGAACAACAATATCTCCGGCGTCCTGATCGGAGGAAAAAATTTTACAGCCAACTATACAAACGGGACTCTCGCGAATGTGTGCGGTACATACAGAGCCGGCAGGATAGAGGTGGACTTTGTAAATTCGACGCTATCGATATCCACTGACAGGGATGTTTACTATTCAAATGAAACATTGAAAGCGCATGTGGACTTTAGCTCTCCGAACAGCGGCAAAGGGCAGATTCAAGTATCGGGAATAAGGAACGCATTCAACAGAGCCTTAATAAACGAAACAAGGGATGCCAATATCGAAAAAGGCTACAACGGATTTGATTTTGAGTTCACGAGCCCGTCGTGCGAGGAATGCTCTGCGCTTTCACCGGGCGTGTATTCCATCAACGCAACAGTAAATATCGATGGCAGGACTTTTGAAGCCTACAAGAGAATAACGCTTGAGAGAAACGCCTCAAACGCTTCGGATTTACAGGGCGGACAGGGCGGCAATTTACAGGTTAATAATACAAAGATTAATACGGATACTTACAATCCGCAGGCGGGTAATAACACATCCGCAGGCGTAGTGACCGTCGAGTACTTCTATATCCCCGGCTGCCAGAAATGCGAAAAAGCCACGCCTGTTATTGATAATTTAATGAGTTCCTATGGTAGCAGGGTGAACTTTATAAAATATAACGCCAACGAAGAGGGACGTGAGCTGGCTATAAAGTATCAGATTCCTGGGACGCCTTCTGTGATCATCAATAAAGGGAAGCTGATTTCATATGACGATTATAGCGGAGATACCGCGAAACTCGAAGAGCTTTTAAAAGAAACTGTTGATAATGCCTTCGTATCGCCATCGTCCACCGGTGTTCCAGCGGGTAATAAAATCACTCTCTCAGTACCCTCAGTCCTTGCCGTGGGCTTCCTGGCAGGATTTAACCCGTGCCTTCTTGCAATACTGGCATTCATCGCATCGGTCACACTTGCGACCACAGGCAGGAGGCGCAATGTGCTTCTTATTGTGCTTATGTTCAGCCTGGGTATTTTCGCGACATACCTGATAGTCGGGATCGGGCTTCTTCGTATTATCGAGCAGTCATCATCGCTGCAGGCTACCATCAGAAGTATCCTTGTGGTTCTGATAAGCCTCCTGGGAATATGGCATGTGTATGATGCCTGGCATCTGCGAAAAAATACTGAATCATCTTTCTATACTCCGAAAGTTTTCATCCGCCTCACCGAGAGCGTGACAAAAAAGGTAAGCCTTCCGGCGGCGTTCTTCATCGGGGCGCTTTTCTCTCTCATAAAAGCCCCGTGCGTTGGCGCGGTTTATTTTGTTATCCTTAACATGGTAAGACAGGGTCAGGGCGCAGGAATAATGTATCTTGCAGCCTACAACCTGGGCGTTGTGCTTCCTGTACTTATTCTGGGCGCGGCTATTGCTTTCGGGCTGAATCCTGAAAAAGTGGAGCAGTTCAGGAAAGAGAGAAGATCAATGCTTCGCCTGGTCACGGGAGTGACCCTGCTCGTTATTGCAGTTCTTATGTACATGGGAGTAATCTAACAGTAATCTAACTTAGAAGTGAGTTAATTACTGTGTCCAGATTCGCTGCGGTGGGAGGATTGACCTTAAGATTTCCGTTAATTATAATTGTTGGAGTACCATCCACGCTATATTTACTCATGAGATCAAGATTTGCAAGGGCAGTTTTTCTTGCATCGCCTCCCTCAAGTTTAGTATTGAAATCTGAGCCAAGTCCAATGCTCGCAGCGACCCGTTCCAAGATCGGCACGCTCTCCATCATAATTACATTATTTTCTTTTCCTTCATCCCATAATCCTTCTACATTAGACTCATTAAATAAGGCATCCTGCATCTCCGCGCCCTTCCCCATCTGCTCCGCAATGATATAGGCTTCTATGCTCTTGGTTGATTGTCCTGGCCATACTATCGGAACATACGTTATCGTGACATTATTACCATATTTTTCCAGAAGCTGGGGCAGGTTTTTGTGAAGGCGATAGCAAAAGGGACAGTCGAACTTCATGAACTCAGTAATTTTTACCTTGCCAGGCTCATAAGTAGTCGGCTTATTTAGTTCTACATACCCTCCTGCAGTCGGGAGCTTCTCTTTTGGTTTATTCGGCGTTGATGAACTGTTAAGGGCATATACGGCCAGCACTGCTATAAGCAGCACTGCCAGTCCTGCATATATTAAAGTTCGATTCGATTTTGCCATTGACTGGAATATTGGGTTTACCTGTTATAATCGTTTCGATTTTTTGTAATGAATAAAAAAGAACGGCTGCACCGCCAGTGCAATGGTGCATACCGTGAAATCTAATTAAGAGCCTATCCGAAAAGTTAAAACCACAAAAGCGCAGAGAGCTTTTTTCAAAATACTTCTTTGCGTCTCTGTGGCTCTATGGTTCATTCGGAAATATACTATTTATTGATTTTTCGGATAGGCTCTAAGTTCCTTGAAGTGATTTAACTACTTGAACTCGGCGAACTCGAAAGCGACTTCAGGTATTCAACTAAATCCGTCTTTTCAGTATCATTTAGACCAAGTCCAAAGTGGTTGTTGTAGTGATTTACCACGTCCATCAGAGTGGCAAAGCGCCCGTCGTGGTAGAAGCGTCCTTTGTTCTCAGGCTTCATGAACAGACCGTTCTCGCGCACGAACACACCTGCCAGGTTCATGGTCTTATAAACTCCGTCTGGCGCCCGGTCTGCCTGGAAGCTGTCGATACCAATTTCATCAGGCCTATGCAGGTTCCAGCCAGGCTCGGTCCATAGCGGCTCTACATGGCAGTTGTTGCACTGTGCCTTTCCACTGAAGAGTTCATCCCCGCGTTTTGCCGCATCCTCATTAAAGTCTACGCCAGGTCGCGGTTTTGGTGATGGAATGGCAAGCTGGTAGAACTGAAGCGCCGGAAGTTTCGAGGTAATCTGATCATCATCTGGACTGGTTTGTATATGTCCGAATTTGTTGGCAGCAGCTATCGGGAACTTTGTGACATTATCCAGCCGGGGATCAAAGAAAGTTCCTTTTCCATGCATTTCAAGATTGGCGACAAAGGCGTTCCAATATGTGACTGTGCCCCATGCTCCTGTCCATGTATGCTGGTTAAAACCTGCTAAGCCGAAAGCATTCGGAATCAACGTAGCACCAGGTACGTTAGTCCCGGTCACAACTCCATCAGTAACTTGTTGAGGATTAAATGCTTTACCGTCCAGGAACAGTTCGGCATCGAATTTTCCCGGCCCCCAACTGTTAAGTACCGTTCGTACTGTGGGTTCGGAAACACCCAGAAGATTGGCTACCGAAGTAAGATCCGGTGAAACATTTACAACTGCCCCGACGTTGAGATCATGGTTTGCCCAGCCATCCAGCCTGTGACCGATACCAGGAGCCAGTGAGTCATCAACTGTGGAATGGCATAAAGCACATGTAATACCCACCGATTTAAGTGAACCGTCATCATTAAAGGAGCCATTAACGCCCACTACCGCGTTAAGCTTGAGAAGTGCAAGCGTAGTAGCCGGGTCATCCAGATTGACCTTGCCCTGTTTAAGGTCTCCAATAAGGTTTTCGGGAAGCGCATCCATATCAACTTTTAATCCCACAGCAAGTGCGGTATTCGGACTTACGCCTGGTCCCACGCCTCCAAATCTTTCACCTTCAATTCCCTGATGAAGTTTGAGCGTATCGCCCCAGAAAGCTTCATCACCAAAGGTATCGAAACGGAAAGTCTGTCTTCCTTGATTCAAAAGCTCCTGAGAATTGTCGTTAATCACTCCATCGAACTCAGCGCCCGGTGTAGCACCCGGTGTAATTACAGGTTCGGGCTGGATTGCTCCATTCATATTCTGATTCATGTTCTGACCTGTATCTACTAAAGCTATACCTGTTGCTATTGGCTGGGCAGAAATGAAAGATAATGCAAGACCTGCTGTTACCATCAGTCCCACCGTTGCCAGTACCACCAAAATAATATTTAATTTCCTAATACTATTCCCCCACTCTCGTTTAATAAAGTTCTTCGTAGCGCAAAAGTCATGTACAGATAAAAAAATCCGTACCACTCCACTGAAAATATACAGACATTATCTCCACTAAGCTTTTGGCTTACCTGTTATGTATATATCCAATAGTCTTAAACTTTACCCCGAAAGTATTATGTAAACGCTACCTGCGCTTGCTGATTATTTCAAAATATTTCAAAATCGAATTCAGAGGCTCATCATTATAAGACCATAGATACAATGGTATACTTCGGTGGGCTTATACTATTCTCAACCATAGTTATGGAGATGTTTACGTGCTCTTCCCCTCGGTTAAGAGGCTTAGTTATATTGTCTTCAATCTGACCCATTTTATCTAATGCAGTATTTTCTGCTGTATGCTGCATAAGAGAATGAGCATATAATGCCGGGCTGGCTATTGCCATCAACCCAAATACGACCAATGTTACTAAAGTAACGCTTGATTTTTTCATTTCCTCCACTCCCTAAGATATTTTTATTTTCGGAATTTCCGCTAAATCTAAATTATATTTTGTAATCTTAAGCTTTATCGTGATGCGAAATTTCTCATCACTTTATGACTTCCACTCCCTTTCCTATTGTTGTAATGAATGCCTCGCTTTTGACCCTGCTCTCTGTAA
>OBLY010000051.1_pt1 | contig 15847 bp, 17 predicted proteins | sample 1539041 | NCBI WGS metagenome assembly OBLY01 (sample SAMEA2690973, study PRJEB22502) | sediment metagenome | biome: Billabong; feature: Tropical; material: Sediment | place: Australia | collected 2013-05-14 | depth 1 m
TAATTTCCGAAGACGGGTACATAATAACTTCCGGCCACGTTGTTTCCGACCCCGATGCCGATTACACTATTATTTTGGAGCCGGAAAAAAAATATCCCGCAAAAGTTTTGGCGCGAGACCCAATTAACGACATCGCCATTTTAAAAATAAAAGGCGAAGTATTTCCGTGGATAGACCTCGCAAATTCCGATGAAATAGAATTGGGCGAAGAAGTGGTTGCCATTGGAAATCCTCTTGGCGAATTTCAAGACACCTTAAGCTCGGGCATTGTTTCGGGAATGTCCAGATTTATCCAGGCCACTGACCATATGACCCAAGAATCTCAAAGGCTAAGAGGATTAATTCAAACAGACGCCGCCATAAATCCGGGAAATTCCGGAGGCCCCTTGGTAAATATGGAGGGGAAGGTTATCGGCATAAACACCGCGGCTGTTCTTGGGGCGCAAAATATAGGGTTTGCAATTCCAATAAATTACGCCAAAAAAGATTTGGAAGAAGTAAAAAAATACGGAAAAATAAAATTTCCCTTTTTAGGCGTAAAATATATTATTTTAAACAAGGAAACTTCCGAAAAAAACAAATTGCCGGTGGATTACGGGGCGCTGGTAATCCGCGAAAATTTGGGCGAATCAGCTTTAGTTAAAGATTCAGCGGCTGAAAAAGCAGGCCTAAAAGAATTTGATATTATTTTGGAAGCAAAAGGAGAAAAAATAACAAACGAAAATCCTCTCTCTACAATTCTGCAGAAATGTGAAATTGGAGAAAAAATAGATTTAAAAGTTTTAAGAAACCAGAAAACTCTTGTTTTAAAAGCTACTCTTGAAGAAAAGAAGTAGTTAGCCTCATCTCCATTTTTATAACTTGGCGCGCTTGCCAAAGAATAAAAGCTCCAACCGAAATTGAAATTATAAGTAAAATAATTATTCCGCCCAAAGTGGAAATTTTTGTGTTTAAGAAACCCATATAATTAAATAAACTATTCCCATTCCCAAAAGAGTCATAAAAGTTGTAAGCTTTTTGGGGTGCCTGTGATGGCTTTCAGGAAGCAAATCGCTTGCTCCTATATATATAAAATCTCCAGCAAAAAAAGCCAATATTATCCCAAGCAAAGATTGGGGCAAGTTAAAAAATAAAGTTGAAAAAATTCCAATAACAGGAGCCAAAGCATCAGACAATACCCAAAAAAAAGCTTGGCGAACCGAACCGTTGTTTTTTAAAATTAAATTTGCGGTATTTATGCCATCTGAAAAATCATGGGTAAGCACCGCAGCCGTTACCACAAGCCCAACTGCTTCGCTCGCTTTAAATGCCAGCCCAACCGCCAAGCCATCTAAAAAACTATGCAAAGAAAGGCTTCCTGCTCCAAGTTTTCCCCGCCCATTAGAATTTTCGTCATGCGAATGCATTAAAATAAGCCTGTCCAAAATAAGATAAACCGCAAAACCTATGCCGCAAAAAAGCGGGATTTTTTTTCCCGCCAATTCAAAAGCTTCGGGAATAAGTTCAAACAAAGCAACCCCAATTACCGCTCCCGCGCTAAAACCCAAAACAAGGTGAAGCCTGTCTTTAAATCTCAAGGCAAATAACCCCCCCAAAATAGTTGCAATAAAAGCAAAACCTCCAACAACAAACGCCATATTTATTTTATATTGTTCAACATCGAGTGTTGAACATCTATTTTCTAATAATTGGGGTGATTCCTAAATCCTTGCAGATTTTCTTGGCCAAAAAATTATTTATTTCTGAATGCCTGGGAATAGTAGATGTTTTATTTATCAAAGGATTGAAAAAGACGCTGTGATTTGCGCCTTCTCTCAAAAACATGCATCCATTTTTTGTCAGATAACCAACCAACTCTTTCCTTTTCATTTCAAATTAACTGTTAACGGTTCCCTGATAACGCCCTTGCCAGAGGCAACTTCTTTTTTATTGATTAAAAAATTTGTTTCCAAAACAAGCAAAAGCGCCTCCTTGAGATTTTCTTTTACTTCTTCAAGAGTTTTGCCCTGGGTATTTACTCCCGGGATTTCTTCTATCCAACCCAAATACCACTTCCCGCTTTTTTTGTATATTGCCGTAAATTGTCTTGCCATAACTGTATTATACCAAAGATATCAATTAAATCCAGATTAATGGGTAAATACTTGAACCATTCTGGGAGAGGCGAAGCCTCTCCTAATTTCGCATTGTTCAACATCGAGTGTTGAACATCTTGGGTGGCTAATGGGACTCGAACCCATTCTGAGAGTTCCACAGACTCTCGTGCTGCCATTACACCATAGCCACCATGGTGCCCCAGCCCCATATAGAACCGAGAATTTGAGGGGCATTTCGGCGTCTTTTGCAGTTCTGCAATAGACCCCGCTCGGTAGGGCTAATTTTTAGATTATATCACAGAATTCGGAAAATAAAAGACGAGATTTAGCAAGTGTCCCATTTTTTAAAATTTACTCGGAAAATGGGACGAATGGGACGAAAAAGACAAATTTTAAACCCTCCTTTGTATTAATTTTAGATATCTTCCCTAATCTCAGATAGTATTTGTATCATACATCCCTCGATAGCAATGAAAGATCCGTAAACAAACCGATCGTTTTTTAATGGCTCGTGATCCCATGCGACTATGTTTTGATAAACCTCATCTAACTCATTAGCCATTCTTTTCAAATGCAAAGCTTTTTTGGAATCATAATTTACAATATAATAAATTTTCGCTTTTCTCGTAGGCTTCTTGTCTTTAGTCTTTGCTTCAAAATCCTTAAAATACTCCGTGCCAGCAACCTTTTCTTTGGGTGCTATTTTCCTCAAAAATGTATCAACTAATCCCCTCATAGAACTGCTAGATTGTCTAATATAATCTTTATTCTTCCGTCTAAATGTTTCCCAACACCCCCTCCTTATTTCAACTAATTCTGAATACCCTAATTTTTCTAGCATTTCATCTAGCATTTTCTGCGCTTCACTAATTTCTTCGGGATCCAAGAGAGTTTCCTCTCTTACAAATTCTAATGCTCGGAATTTAGTTTCTTGTGGAAATGTTGGAATAGCTCTGCTTGCTACATCTAAACCAGTAGCGATCATTGAAATGGATGACGCTCCTGGGAAAACTAAATTTTTGAAATTTTCTTTGACCATTCCTATGCTAGATGACAATATCCCTTGTTGCTCTTTTATGGCATTGAAAGAAACACTCGAAAACTTTTGTAAATCCAAAAAACTCTTTTTTCTCAAAAGACCATCTTCATAAAGCCTGCTTGCGTTAGCCATACCCAATCCTAAATCCACAATAGCACCGCTAACCGGAGATAATATCGAATTTATTCTATCCGTAGCAGATTCTAACCTTTTAATTGTCGGGACAATAACTGTTCTGCGAATTTCATCTGCTGATTTTAATATTGTATTTTGCGTATCCAAAATACTTCTATATTCATTGAATGCTCCCTTATCTGGCATCCCAACGCTCAAAGCACTCGCTATGTCTCCCAAAACAAGATTCGCTCTGGATAGCTCCGAATCGGATATCGCCCTTTCAGATAAAATAAATTCTGGATTCATGAAAGCAGGATTTTCATGATTACGAATTTTTCTGTTATTTTTTGTCTTTTTGGCCTTTGCCATATTTTCTACTTTTTAAGTTTCTTAATTACCGCAACCACCTTTCCATTTATGCTAAAATCGTCGTCGGGATGCAAATATATCGGATCATAGTCGAAAGACGAATCGGCCTTAAGCACAATCTGTTCATTCTTGCGATCATTTATAAATCTTTTTATTGTTGCCTTGCCATCTACAATAACTAAGACAATATTATTATTTTTCGCTTCCTTATCTTCGCTGTTTACTATGACATAATCTCCGTCCTCAATAAACTTTCCGTCTACTTCCGCCCTATTCATAGATGTTCCATCTGCTTTAATGGCAAAAAGGCCTGCCGGCTTTGACCGGCCGACCAATTTACTTGATACGCGCAAAAATCCTTGGAAATTAGATTCTGCAAAAATTGTTGCTGGTCCGCAATTAGCAACGCCGACAATGGGAATGGAAAACAGCCGGGCAGTCTTATTAAGCAGGCCCTTCGCCCAGCCCGAAGTTGAAGATGCCAACTCCATGACTCCTTTTATCCTATCGATATTTATAAATCCCCTTTTTTGAAGCTGGAGCAAATGATGCTTTATTTTCTGGGGAGAATCTTTCGGCATCCCGATGCGCTCTGCCATTTCCCTAAGGCTGAGTTTGGCCAGATTCTCTTTTTTCGAAAGCTCTAAAAGTTTTTCTTGAATAGGATGCAACATATTATTCCATTATATGAATATCAAAAAACTAGTCAAGGTAAGTCCTTAATTATTGACAGAGCTAGCCACATTTTGCTATATTTAAATAATCTAATCTCAAATTTTTTATTTAATTAAAAGGTCGATTATGGAAAATTATAGGGCAACAAACATGAAGGATAAACTTAAACCAGGTGAAAAAGCTCCAGAATCCGGCATTTATGGCATTGTCGGACCTCGCGGAGGCGATACTGGAAAAGAGATTGTGGCAGAGGAAAGAGAACCTCTTCCGCCCACAAGAAAACCAGGCGAAGGATATAAGCTCAAAAGGCCTGCGAAGCATTAATCGGCCGCGATAATATTGTGGAAACACAAATTCAAAAACACCTTTCCGAAAGGTGTTTTTATATACTTCTAAATGAAAAAATTAAAATTCCGATTAACCCTGTATAATAAATATAAGAGCGGAAATTGCGCCGGCCGGCTTTGGGCTCATCTCCTCCTTATTGATATATGGAATAGCCGCGAATTAAAATAACGAAATATAGCATATAATAAAATAAAAGGTTTTAAAATCGGATTATAAAATAAAAAATAATTTTATGAAAAATAATTTGCAGAAATGCCGTCGTTGCGGAACACCGCTGGCTGAAATCGATGGCAACACAATTAATATTTTAAAATACAACAAAGGCAAACCTGTAAAAGTTGGGATTAAAATAAATTTTTCAGGAAACGGATGTTTTACCTTAAAATGCGGAAATTGTCCGGACGTCACCCAGAATTCCTTTTTCACACTCCGGCATTCCACATGGAGACAGAATAAAGGATAGCAAGGAATTTTAAAATTTATCGAGCATTGCCCGGAACGCCCGGGCATGGATTCGGGCCAAAAATACGAGTCTATGCCCGGGTGTTTTGTTTCCAATTATCCTCGAGGTCGACTGATATTTGGAAAAATAAAATGCCAAATAATTATTAATTAATTTTACAAACATGACTAAAGACAATCAACTCAAAATAAAATATGTTTCCATTGCTTCCCTTCGCCATCCGGAAAGAAATCCGAGAATTTGGAGCAAGGAAGCGACGGATCAATTAAAAGAAAGCATTAATCGCTATGGCGTCGTTGATCCTTTAATTATCAATTCCGCCAAAGGCCGCGAAGGCGTAATTTTGGGAGGGAATTTCAGATACGAAGTTCTCAAAGAAATGGGTTTTAAAGAGGCACCCGCGGTAACTGTCAACATCCCCGATCCGGCCATGGAAGCCGAACTCATAATCCGCCTAAATAAAAATACTGGCGACTGGGATTTAAATCTTCTTGCAGAATACGATGAATCGTTGCTTTCGGGGATAGGTTTCAGCTCGGAAGAGCTGGACGAAATTTTCCCAGTCGAAGAAAATCCCGAAGTATTTGACTTGCAAAAAGAATTGGAAAAATTAGACATAAAGAAGGTAGATATTAAGCCGGGAGATGTTTTCCAGATTGGAAGCCAGCTGAAAGTTATGTGCGGCGATTCAACTATTGAGGCTAACATGCTAAAGCTGATGGACGGTCAAAAAGCTAGCATGTGCCTTACGGATCCACCTTACATTCTGGACTATCTTCACGGCAAGAAAAAGCACAAATCAACCGAGGGATTTGGCTACAAACGCGACCGAAAATATTTGGGAACGGATGTCCTGCCCGATAATTTCACCGAGCTTTGGATGAAGAATATAGCAAAAATCCAGAAGCCCGATTTCTCGATAATCGTTTTTGAAAATCCGAAAAATCTGAGGACGATTTGGAACGAACTCGAGAAGTATTGGAAGTACAGGAATACTATCACCTGGCATTTGCCAAACAGAACTCAGGGATTCGCCGCAAGGTATAAATTCTTTAATAAGGCAGACATTGCCCTAGTCGGAACCGGCGGAAATACCGAGTTAAATCTGGAACCGGAAGACAAACTGCTTCAAAACGAATATGAAAACGCATTGTTCGCCACTTCCGGAAAACCGCAATGGGAATCTTACGAAAAGGGGAAAAGATATTGCCCGAGCGATTTTATTGAATTCAAATCCGACGATGAAAAACATTCCGGCCAGGGTTTGGTTTTTGGGACCAAGCCGATTGAGATTCTAATTCCTTATATCAAAGTTCTAACAAAGAGAAATGATTTAATAATCGAACCTTTTGGAGGCTCCGGAAGCACAGCCGTCGCAGCATTCAAACTCGCCCGCCGGTGCTGCCTCATGGAAAAAAGCCCGGTCTATACCGCAGTCATTTTGAAAAGGCTTGAAAAGCTTACAGGCATAATTCCTAAAAAATTATGATTAAAGACAATATAAAGAAAAAATTCATTGAGGCACTCAGGGAAAATCATATTATTCTCGCAGTCTGCCATAAAACCGGGGTCGGCAAAAGCTCATATTATCGCTGGCTAAAAGAAGACGCCGAGTTTGCAGCGGCAGCCGGCGAAGCAATACGGGAAGGAATAGAGCTGGTTAACGATGCTGCCGAATCGAACATAGTAACGGAGATTAAAAATCGGGACAAAGACGCTTCGAAATTCTGGCTGAAACACCGGCACCCCGCATACTCAACCAAAATCCAAGTCGAAACAGCAAAACCGGATTCCGATCTTACGCCGGAGCAAGAAGAGCTCGTGCGAAGAGCCGTAAAAATGGCAACTTTGGACGAAAACAGCAATGGCAAATGAAATAATAATTCAGGAAGATTTGCTGGAAGAGATCATAAAAGACAGGAAGGTTCGCAGGGAAGCTACCCGGCAAAGCCACCTGCTCTTTTTCCACATTTACTTTCCCCACTACATCTATCACCAGACCGCAAGATTTCAGAAAGAGCTGTTTTCTCTGACCGAAAACCAATCAATTAAAATGCTTGTGATTGAGGCATTTCGAGGCTCGGCAAAATCAACCATCATGACCTTGTCGCTTCCTCTCTGGGCAATACTTGGCAAACGCCAGGAAAAATTTGTTGTTATTTTATCCAAGACGCAGCAACAAGCCAGGCAATATTTAACAAATATTAAGAAGGAAATTGAGTCGAACAAAATGCTGAGATCCGACCTCGGACCGTTCGAAGAGCAAGAAGACGAATGGCGGACATCCTCGATTGTCATTCCAAAATATGGAGCAAGAATTACTGTTGCTTCGGTTGACAGCTCTTTGCGCGGAATGCGGCACAAAGAGCACAGGCCGGGGCTTGTCATTGCCGATGACTTGGAAGATTTGGAATCAGTCCGCCAGCAAGAACAGCGCGACAAGCTTTGGCAATGGTACACCGGAGACGTAATGCCTATGGGGACAGAAGCCACTCAATTCGTCATCATCGGCACAAACCTTCATGAAGATTCTTTGATTGCAAGGCTGCGGAAGAATATAGGACAGGGAAAGAGATCGGGAATATTCAGATCTTATCCCTTAATAGACGCAGAGAATAAACCTATGTGGCCGGGGCGTTTTCCAACAATGGAAAGCATTGAAGAGTTAAGGCACAACATTGCAGACAATGCCACCTTTGAAAGAGAATATATGCTCCGGATTGTAGCCAATGAAGACCGGGTTGTCCGGCCAGAGTGGATAAAATACTACCGGGAAATGCCGCCGAGAAAAGGCAATCCTGATTTGAAGATGACGCTCACCGGCGTCGACCTGGCGATATCAAAGGAAGCCAGGGCGGATTTCACTGCCATGGTGTCCGCCTCCCTGTTTCAAGACCGGCAAGACAATTGGTCGATTTACATCCATCCGAATCCGGTAAATGAGCATCTTGATTTTCCGGAAACAAAAAGAAGAATCAAGGAGCTTTCACAGAGCTTGGGTTTCGGCTATACGACTCCAATTCACATAGAGGCCGTTGGATATCAAAGTTCGCTTCCGCAAGATTTGAGACAAGACGGCTTCCCGGCTGAAGAATTTAAGGTGAGAGGGCAGGACAAAAGAATGCGCCTTTCCCTTGTTACAGATTTAATAAAAAATGGCGTAGTGCATTTTCCTGAAACCGGAGCTGAAACTCTAATCAACCAATTGATAGGCTTTGGCACTGAACGCCACGATGATTTAGCCGATGCATTCGCCATTGTATTACATGCTGCACGAGAAGTAATAATAGGCCGGTCGATCATTTTCCCGAGAAAAATTGAATTGGATTCTGATCAAAAACAAGCTCGCGACAAAGACTTGGAAGAAGCAAGATTATGGTTTGAAGGTGAAAAATATGTTTATCGACAAGGCCGGATGGATCACCTGCGATTCATGGAATGCCAGATGGTACTCAGAGATGTGGAAGTGCTTGGCTACCCATTCGAATCAGCCAAACGCCATGTCTATCTATACGATGCAAAACAGGCAGAATTCGAACGAGAACGAGAAAAAAGCAACGCCGGATTTCAAAAAATGATCGAAGTTTTTGGAGGGAAATAATCTGAAATTAGTAATAATTCTCCACCGTAATAGAATAATTACTATTCAAATTATCAAGATGCAAATAATACTGTCCTGGCGGCAACGAATATTCGTTGAAAGTTTTGTTTGCCGGACAATCGACTATTGAGGCAAAGTTATCGTTTTGGGGATAGGGCTGATTCGGATCAACTGCCTCAATGCTTCCATTAAACCAGCTAATACTCCGGGCAGAATCAGATACTGTACAGTTATACGTAATTCTTGATTGGCTGCCTCGCAAAGAAAAAGACGTTGTGTTATTTCCCGAAGTATCGCTATACGAAAAGACTGTGTGCCATGTCGCTGGAGTATTGCATGCTCCATTGTTGCATATTTGGCCAGAATTGCAGGTTTGCTGAGGTTGTTGAGTTGTTTCATTCGAACAATAAGATTGTGGGGTGCCAGGATTATTACAAATATATGTGATATAACTTTGATAGATAGCATTCCCCTGACAAAATTGGCCTCCCGAAAAAGAATTTGTACCGCATTGATTATCAGTATAACAGTTGATTTTTTGAGCTGGAACGGGACTAGCTTTAGGGGTTGTTGATTGAGAGGAGGTTTGCTTCGTTGAATTTGATACATTAGCTGAGTTTGATGCTACTGATTTTTCGGATTTGGTCTGAACTGAGCAGATATCCATGCTTGGAACTGTAATTTGATAATTCGCCTGCGAGGTATATGTTTCAGACCCAGTGAGTTTCCCCGTGACAGTAACTATGTCGTCTTCAACTGCCTGAGTGGGCTGATGATAAGTTATGTAAATAAAATCATTCAGATTATAACCGAGCGAATCTTTTGTTACTGAAAGGCGAATGACTCCTTCATTCCCGCTTTGCTGAATTTGCAAAATTTTACCCGTAAATGTTGCCATTTTCCCGGCAAAGCTGCCGGGATCTTTGTTGAGTTGTTTGTAATCAACTTGCTGTGCTTGCTGCTGAAGCGTCTGCGGGCTAATATCGCAAATGCTTGGCTTGGCATTTGCCACAGAAGGTTCGCTGGATGAAGCGCTGTTATTTCCTCCTTGCCCCTGGCTTCCGGCCAGAATAATTAATACCACCAAAATCGCTATCAAACCCCAGAACCACCATGTTCTAAATACAGATTTGCTTTTTATTTCGTTTTCCATATTTTTTAATTAAATATTCCAATTATTGTGATATTTTTCAAAAACGCTGAAAACAGGCTTATCAAAAGTTCTTATCGAAGTATCTGCCCGCACATGGCCGGCCCGGCCCAGTTTTGAAATGTACTTTTGATAATTTCTCGCGCTCCATCTTGCAAAAATATTTTTAGGAATGAGAAAATAATCCGGCTTAGCATCTTTCCCCACCAAATCGACAAAAGCAATAAAAAAATTGTTCCCGGAAACAATTTTTTCTATTCCTTTCGTCAAAATCCAGCCTTGCCTGTTTTTGATTGACCTTGTTTTAACCTGAACATTGATGGTTCTGCTCCCCTCGGGGTCAGTCGCAATCACATCTATATTCGGAGTATTTTTCAAGGTCACGGTGGCAATCCATCCCCGTCTTGAAAGCTCCGCCGCCACGAAATATTCTCCGGCAACTCCGGTAATATTATAGGCGGAGCGCAAACTCTTCGGCAGATTCAATTCTTGAACATTTTCCTTAACCATAAAATTATATTTCCTGCGGGGTAACAAAAAGCCCACCACAGGTAGGGACCGAAGCCCCTCATACCAGTTTCCCGGTATGGCCAAAGAGACAACCCTGCGATGGGTTCTTTATGTCTCTTTGGACTTTCGTTGGTGCCATGCTCGCAAATATAATTTGTGAGTTTAGGCTCAATATTAAATTGTTAATTTTATTTTACTATCCAGTCGACCCTTTGTCCACCCTTATAGCTTAAATCAAGAAATTTGTGTAGCAGATTTATCAACAGGCCCTAAAAGATATAGAGCCCGCCGCCAAGAGTAGAGGCCTTTCGGTCTCAACGCACGAGTTTCCCCATGCGACCATCCAAGGATCCCTGACGACGGGTTCTATACCTTGGATGGATTTTCGCCATGCTGACAATATATTATTGAGAGTTTAGGCTATTCAATTGTAATTTTATTTTATCAAAAAAATATAATTTTGAACACATCGGAACAAAAAGAAAATGGGCTACCAGCAATGTTTTGCGGATAACCCATTTGACCGCCTGCGGCGGAATTCGAGAATCAAGAGATTCAAAAGATTCAAGAATTCCAGATCGCAAGGATCATTGCTGCGGGAGGAAGGCCGAGGCCGAGCCATAGTGCTCGCTGGCATCGTCGACATAGCACGTGCCGAACCAGACCTCGCCATCGCTGAAGTAGAAGTAGGGCGCGCGCGAGAAGCGGCCATCGGCATCCGGAGCGTACTCATCGCCGGCGCAGTCGATCCAGAGATCATCGTAATTGGCGAGCCGATCCTGATGCGTAAGGATCATGCAGGCGATCTCGAAGGCTCCGAGTCCGAACTCGTTGGCCATGAAGACCTCGCGAGCCCGGCGCACACTGCGGCCCCTGTGACGGAGACCGAACTGTGCGGCAACAACCAGAATGTCGTAGCCCTTCTGAGCTTCGCCGAGAATTTCGAGCTTCTTAGCTGACCGTTCGAGCCGCCGGAGATATTGCTCTCCAAGCTGACCTTCGCAGTAGTTATAGAAGCTGCCCCGCTGCTGCTTGATCAGGTCGAGCACCTTCTGGAGAGCTTCCTCGTAGGTCTTGCCGACCGACTGCCACCTCGGAATGGCGAACCATCCTTCGGCGTTGGGCGGAAGCGGCTGCTCGGCGAACTTCTCGTCGGCAAACCCGATTCCTGGAATGAGCTGACGCAGGATGTTGGTCTGCTCGGTGATGCCCTTCGGCTTGCGATAGCCGGAGAGATACCCGTAGCTGGACTCGACTTCCTCGTCCGCAAACTGGTTGCTCACTTAGTGCTTCTTAATCGAGGCGACGATGTCAGTCTGAAACTCATCGCCTTTCTCGACGAGCTTCTGAGCGCCATCTTTGTCGAGGATACCCTCGGCAATGGCGCGCCTCATAGCGTCCCTCATGAGTCTTTCGATCTGCTCTCTCTGACCTTCCGTTACGGACGTAATCAATGTCTCCATTGTTATCGTCCTCCTTTCTTGAAAAGTGTGCTATTTGACCCAGGCAACACCCTGGATTCCATATCTTAATTATATGCCTATTTGACAAAAAGTCAATAGGTTTTTTAATAATAGTGCATCGTTCCAGATTTTAATATATAATAAACACGAGCAAGGCTAATGAACAGCAGCTCAAGGATTGCTGTCGCCAAACTCTATCATTTCAACGATAGCAACCAGAGTCATGGAGACCAAGGTTTCTATGAGAGAGTTGTGTTGAAGAGATACTGCTTGCCCCTGTCTGGCGCAGGTTCTGCCAAAAGTAGATGTTGCCGAATTAAATTCAGGATCAAGAGCAAATAGTCCGCATCCAACGGAGTAAAGCTCAAGGTTCGGTGACATGGATGGACAGAGGCAATATTCCGGATGCCGATGGCAACTTCTCGAACGCGCCCTACTTCAACTTCAACGATGGCAAGGTCAAGTTCGACACGAACTATGTCGACAATGCCAACGAGAACTATGGCTCGGCCTCGGCCTTCCTCCCGAAGTCTCTCTTCACGAGAAAGGGCATCTTTTTTAAGATGCCCTTTCTGTTTTCTTAAGTTTTGGAGGATTTAATCCAGCCGCCAAGCATTCGGCCGATTTCATCTGTTAAAATTTCGAGGGCGATATATTTTTTGAAATCTACTGCCTTCACATCCTTCATTAGACGGATAAAAACCCTCAGCATATTAAGCTTGAGGCTGCATCGTTCGAGCGTTGGAACTTTGGCAATTTTTTGCTCAATGCTTGCTTTAAGAATGCCCTCAATCACCTCAAGAATTATATACTCGCATTTTTCAAAAATTGTAAATTTATCTTTCTTTGGCGCAATCCTTCGATATTCGTGAAACAACTTATAGAGATCATAAGTTTTCTTGAAAATGGGTATATCAAAATCATTCATAATTTATGAAGAAATACATTAATTTATTTGACCAAATCGCTTCTTTGGAAAACCTGGTTATAGCTTGGGAAGAATTTAGGAATGGCAAGGGAAAAAAGTTTGACGTTCAAGCATTTGAATATTTCCTCGAACAGAATCTTTTTTCATTGCACAGAGATTTGATTTCCAAAAACTATTCCCACGGACCATATTCAGGTTTCTACATCCGCGATCCGAAAGTCCGCCATATTCATAAGGCAGAGGCGCGAGACAGGGTCTTGCACCATGCAATGTTCAGAATCTTAAATCCTCTTTTTGAGGAAAGTTTTATTGCCAATTCTTTTTCTTGCCGCATAGGCAAGGGAACTCACAAAGGAGTCTTGGCTGCCGAGAAAATGATCTGCCAAGAAAGCCAGAATTATACAAAGCTTTGCTTTGTCCTTAAATGCGATGTAAAGAAATTCTTCGACTCCGTGGATCATGAGATATTGCTGGCAATCCTCAGAAAAAGAATCATTGATTCGGATGCGATATGGCTATTAGAGCAGATTGTTCGAAGCTTTCCGGCAGGGCTGCCGATTGGCAACCTCACTTCTCAGTTATTCGCCAATATTTACATGAACGAATTCGATCAATTCGTAAAACATAAATTAAAGATCAAACATTATGCGCGCTACACTGATGACTTTATTGTTGCATCGGCCGACAAAGAATACTTGAATAAACTGGTTCATCCTTTTCAAGAATTTCTTCAGGAAAAACTGAAGCTTTCTTTGCATCCTCAAAAATGCTCAATTTTAAACATCAGGCGAGGAGTAGACTTCTTGGGATATGCAATTTTACCGCATTACCGCTTGATGAGAAATAAAACAAAGAGGAGGATTTTCAGAAAGCTTAAATTCAAGGTAATGCAGTATAGGATGGGGAGAATAAACGAGGATTCTTTATCGCAATCACTTCAGTCATATCTGGGCGTGCTTTCTCATGCTCAGACTTTCCAACTAAGCCAAGATCTAAGAAACCAATATTGGTATTGGATTTGCGAATAAAAAACCTCGCAAAAAACCCTTGCAAGGACTAATGCTTGGATGGTTTTGCGACCATGCCCGTTATTGGGTTTAGGTCTTATTTAGTTGTTTAAACGATATTAGCACAAAAACAAAAAATGGTTTAGGCAGTTTCTAAAAAAGGGGCTATCAACTCATCCAGTCTGGACTCCCTGGCGGGATTGCGTCATTTCCTTGAGTTGTAGGTCATATTATTAACCAAATAAATATTGAATTATGCAGCAAACAATCCAAGCAAGGAGCCGAACAATCATCTCGGCTCCGCCAATAAGATACTGCCTTTATGCGAGAAAGAGCATGGAGGCCGAAGATCAGCAAGCCTTGAGCATTGAATCTCAAATTAAGGAGATGACTGCTTTAGCTCAAAAAGAAAACTTGATTATTGCGGAGATAAAACGCGAGGCTCATTCATCTAAAGAAGTCGGCCAGAGAGCCATATTCAATCAGATGATGGCCGAAATCCGAGAGAAAAAATACAATGGCATCTTAACCTGGGCTCCGGATCGCTTAAGCAGAAACGCTGGCGACTTAGGCTCAGTGGTAGATTTAATGGACCAGGGGTTATTAACAGAAATAAGAACGTATGGGCAGAAGTTTACAAATAGTCCCAACGAGAAGTTTCTCTTAATGATTCTTGGATCTCAAGCTAAGCTTGAAAATGATAACAAATCTGTAAACGTAAAACGAGGATTGAAAATGTGGTGTGAAATGGGCTGGAGGCCAAGCACTCCTCCAACCGGATACTTGAGCGAACATCGCACCGATAAGAAATGCCAAATCAGATTGGATCCCAAAAGAGCTCCGATAATAAAGCAAATATTTGAAAAAGTAGGAAATGAAAATTGGTCGGGAAGAAAAACTTTTAAATGGTTGAATGAGATTGGATTTAAAACCAAAACAGATAAGAAGCTGACTATCGGAAATGTTTACATTCTGCTCCGAAATACTTTCTACTATGGAGAATTTGAATATCCGGTAGGGAGCGGAAATTGGTATCAGGGGAAACACGATCCGATAATAACCAAAGAGTTATTCGATAAAGTTCAAATAAATATTAGTGAACATTTTATCCCCAAAACCGAAAGCAAAGAATTCGCATTTACCAAATTAATTAAATGTGGCTACTGCGGATCAGGAATAACTGCAGATGAAAAATTTAAAAAGCTAAAGAATGGAGGGGCTAATAGACATGTCTATTATCACTGCTGCAAATCGAGAAACATCGAATGCAAAAATCCACCGATAAATGAACCTAATCTGATAGAAGAATTAGTAAATCTAATTGATAAGATAAGCTTAGATGAACTTGGAATAAAAGAGAGAATTTCGCAGGAGATTAATAGATTTAATAAATTCAGAATTGGAGTCTTGGGACATAAGAAAGAAGCAAGGAATACCGAGATAGACATCCGAAATTATGCCAAATATCTTCTGAGGGAAGGCTCAATATATGAAAAAAGAGAACTATTATCGCTCCTAAAAAGCAAGCTGATCCTGAAAGAAAGAAAAGTCGAGCTAGAATAATCTTCACCACGTATAAGCCGCGTCAATCCAATTAACTAATTTTGTCATTTCTGTAAATCTATATTTGGAATCCAAAATTACATTGATAATATAGCCGTCATTATTAGGAGCATTTAAAATCAGAACCAAGCATCCGCCGGCTTTTTCATTTTCCCCCATTTTTGCGCCAATAATTCTGTCTTCGTAGTTTATAAGACCGTTTTCCGCCAATAACTTATCTGCATTCTTAGTTTTATAATCAAACCCTCCCCCAACATCACGGATATCATATTCATCAGTAACGGATGTTTGGAAAATCAGAGGATATTTCGTTAAAAGTTGATAACTTAGCTTAACTAAATCACTGGCAGTCGAATGATTTTCCAAGCCAAAACCTACGGAATTTCCATAGTAAGTATTTGTGAGCCCAAATTCTTTTGCCTTAAGATTCATCAAATCGGCGAACTTACCCTTGGGCATCATTTTCGAAAAAGTATAAGCGGCGGTATTGTCTGAAGCAATCAAGATTATATGAAAAA
>OBLY010000052.1_pt1 | contig 15840 bp, 17 predicted proteins | sample 1539041 | NCBI WGS metagenome assembly OBLY01 (sample SAMEA2690973, study PRJEB22502) | sediment metagenome | biome: Billabong; feature: Tropical; material: Sediment | place: Australia | collected 2013-05-14 | depth 1 m
CAAATAATCCCAGGAGGCTGTCATGCAAAACGTTCCCTACACCGATCTCCGCGCCTCCCGGCGCGGCTCGCCTCTGCCCATCGAAGTCTATGGGACGAATTGGTGCGCCGCCACCCAGATGGTCCGCCGTTACCTGGACCGGTCGGGCATTCCTTACATCTATCACAACATGGACGTGGACCCGCAGGCTGCCCGGCAGGTGGAATGGTGGACCGGCGGGTTCCGCAGCCATCCTACCATCCAGATCGGCGGGAATATCCTGGTGGAACCGAGCATGGACGAATTGCGGAGTGCCCTCAGGCAGTTCAGGATCGTCTAAGCCCTGGCTGGAAAAGGATTCTATTGGAGTCCAACGTCTCCTGACGTTGGACTCTTTTTATGATCGGTCCTGGTTGACTTTCCTCCGAATCGATCCTATACTGAAATTGGATTCCACCTCCCTCACGGAGCGCCTATTTCACTAATATGGACCCAACAATGGCTGAAACGCGTAGACAGTTGATCGAGACCATTCTGGCAAAACAGGATGACCACCATCGCTGGGGATTCGACGAACAGATGGCCCGCAAACGCCCTGAACTGACCTACTACTGGCCCAAATACAGCTCTAGCCTCTGGACCCTGCTCCTCCTGGCCGATCTGCAGGCGCCGCCGGACTGTCTGCCAATGCAGCGGGCGTTCGACTGCCTCACGAAGCAATTTTACGATCCCGCCTCAGGTGTCTTTTCACTAGGAACAAGCCATTTCCCCATCCCCTGCCTGAACGGGAACATGCTTTACCTGCATTTCTACCTGGGCAGGCCGCCCACCTCCCAGATGGATGGGGCCATCGATTTCCTCCATACCTACCAGCGCTTTGATGATGGGGGCTTCAAAACGCCAAAGGATTTCCCTTATTTTTCCAACAAATCCTGTTACGGGAAGCATACCTGTTTCTGGGGGGTCGCCAAATTGATGAAGGGCTTGTCCTTTATTCCCTGGGCTCAACGAACGCCTCACGCGCAGGAATTGCTCGACCGCTGCATCGAGTTCGTGTTGCAGCATGAGGTCTGCTTCCAGTCACACCAGAAGGAGAGTTTCCTGCACCTGTGGATTGGACAGCTCACCTTCCCCACCGCCTGGAGAACCGATTTCCTGGAACTCCTGTGGGTTTTGGCACGGGAAGGCATCCACGATTCCCGCATGGAGCGGGCGCTGGATTTGTTACGCTCCAGGCGGACGGTGGACGGCTCCTGGCGGCTGGAACATCCCATGGCCGGGCTCATCGTCCCCTTGAAGCCGAAAGCCCTGGCGGATGCGCTGATCACGGAAAGGGCGCTGGAAGTAGTTCGATGAATTGAAAAATAACAGAGTCCAACGTCTCCCGACGTTGGACTCCAGATTTAAACAACAAAACCGCCTCGCCAGGCGGTAGATTGTGGATGCCCCCATGGAGATTCGAATAGCATCCCCCAACGGGGGCTCCGGTTTTAAAACAAAAAGACCGCTATGAGCAGTCTTATTTGTGGATGCCCCCATGGAGATTCGAACTCCAGTTTTAGCCTTGAAAGGGCCACGTGCTAGACCACTACACAATGGGGGCGTCATCAGAGCGGACGGATTTTACCATCCAGCCGGAGTCCGGTCAAGCAATTTCCTTGGATTCCTTCGAGTCCTTCTTCTTATCCTTCCTCTCCGTCATCAGGCCAAGCATGTCCACATACTTGCGGTTGAACAGGACCGCCGGGCTCTCGATGCGGAACTGCGGGATGAGGATGGCCGTGATGGTGGCATTGTACAGCGGCACGAAATCGCGCGTGCCCTCCACCATGACGGTGGCAAAGTCGAACCGGCCCGCCCATTCGAGCGTGCCTTCGATCTCATACACTTCACTGGTGATGCGGATGGAATAGTTCGCCAGGTTCTGGTAGCCTCCCCGCGCCAGAGCCTGCGGGCCCACATCTTCCTTGCGGGTCAGGCAGACGGCGAAGATGTTCTTCTTGACCAGGTCGACCACATTGTATTCCCCCACCAGCTTGGTGGGCATGTGGATGCGGGCCAGCTTGGCATCCAGCACCTCCATGAAGGACGTGGTGGTATCGTTCATCATCCCCACCACGCCGGTATTTGGCGCCATCATCTTGCCGACCACGCGATAGCTGGGGGTGAGGAAATCAGCCGGCAATTGCCGGTGGGTCACAGCGGGTTCGGTCATCATGGGACTATTCCTCCGGGTCAGTCACGGAAGGCGCGCGGCCGGTTCCGTTTCTTCAGCGGCGGCCGTGCCCGCCGCTTGGCGGCAGCATTTTTGCCCGTTTCCGGGTTCAGGATGGTCACGAGCCACGAGATGGCCCGCGGGTCATATTCTCGCCGCCCGCAGAAATCACATACCCAGGCGGGAAAGTTCGGTACGGTCACCAGCTCTTCGTTGAGCCAGGTGAAATAAGTGATGTGCTGCAAATGCATCATGCCGGCCTGGCATTCGGTGCATGGATACGTATCTGGTATTTTGTGCGTCATCAAGATGCTCCCAGAGCTGTAATTCTAATGATAAAACGATGACCAATGAAGACGTTTTCAGCGGCTGACCAGGGCCGCCTCGTCCGAATGGAGGATGATCCAATCCTTGAACGGCCAGTAGACCAGGACGGCCTTGCCCAGGACGTTTTTCTCAGGCAGGAAGCCCCAGGCGTGCGAGTCGGAGGAATTGTTGCGGTTGTCGCCCAGCACGAATATGTCGCCTGCCGGGACGGTCCATTCGCCAGTGTAGTTCGGCGGGGCGGCGATGTAGGGCTCCAGCAACTGGGTGCCATTAATATATACCACACCCTGCGAGATTTGCACCCGGTCGCCGGGCAAACCGATGACACGTTTTATGTAATCTTCATAATTGTCGCTGATGTTCGGCAGGCCGAGCAGCGAGCGCCAAAACCCCTGGGGAGGGAACAAGGGCGGCCGGAAAACGATAATGTCGCCGCGGGTGTAGCTGCCGAATTTATACGCCAGGCGGTTGATCAGAACGAACTCGCCATCCTGCAGGGTGGGCTGCATGGAAATCCCATCCACCCGCACTCGGGCAGAGACGATGTTGATGACCAGGAAAAGGAGGACAGCCAGTCCCAGTGTCTCCAATATTTCCCGCAGGAAATGAAGGAAACCCGCATTGGATTCTTTCGTCGCCGGAGTCGGCTGGGCAGGCTGAGGCTCTGCTTCAGTAGGGAAATCAGACAAATGGAACCTCCGCGGAGGATTATACCATCTGGCCCACCCGCCCCCAGGCAAAATAGGTGGGGACGTAGAGCCGGCGCTGGCCCCGCCGCCAGGCCTGCAGGTCCAGGCGTTTCAGGCGCTGAAGCTCCTGGGCCGGGACAAAGCTCTTCAGGTCTTCTTCCAGCACAATCCATTCCTGCTGCCATTCCGCCTGGGTGGGCAGCCTGTCTCCTGCTTCTTCCAACCTGCCCGTTTCGACGAGCGAAATGCCGGCCTGCTGGAACAGCTTTCCCAGCCGCCCGCCTACATCCGGGTCGGCTCCCTGGCGGAGAAGCGCTTCAGCCTGTGCGCGGCCCAGGGGCGCCAGCTCCGCCGGCGTATCCACCCGGGATTTGTATTCCGGCTCTGCAAAAGCCAGGACATGCCCGCCGGGAAGGGTCACCCGGGCCATTTCTTGCAGGGCTTTGAGCGGCTCGGGCACCCACAGTAAAAGGAAATGGCAGAATGTGGCCGCAAAGGTGCCGTCAGCATAGGGCAGGCAGCGGACATCGCTGCAGGTCAGCCTGGCCCGCGGAACGTGGCGGGCGGCCTCCATTACGCGACCAGGTTCTTTGTCGATGCCAAACGGGATTGCCGCCTCGGGCAGGTCGGCCAGGAGGGCTCCCGTGCCGCAGCCCGCCTCGAGGACGCGGCTGCCTTCCTCCAAGCCGATCCGCTGGAAGATATGTGCCCGCAAGGGTTGTGTCCAGGCGGCTTGCTGGAGGAAGCGGGCATGCCAGTCGATGGCCCCGGTTGACTTCTCATTACTCCGGGCAGTGACAGCCGGGCCGGAGGGGGTGGCTTCCTTCCAGTCCAGGACGAACAGAACCTGCGCATCCACCTCGGGAGAGCGCTCGAAAAAGCGGCTTTGCTCGGAGGCGCGGTAAAGAGCATTCAGGCGCCTCAGGGCTTCCTCGCCGGTGAGGCCGTGGCGGGCCAGCCAGCATCCCACCACCGTGCCCGTCCGCCCGATCCCGCCCATGCAGTGTAGATAGACTTTCCTGCCGGCCGAGAGGGCCGCGTCGATGGAATTCAGGATGTCGGTCATCTGTCCCACCGAGGGGACCCCCCGGTCTTCGATGGGCTTAAGCTGATGGTCCACGCTTTGGTTATGGCGGGCGGCTTCGGCGTCCAACGCTTCCTGATAGCCGGGCGTTTCTCCCGGGCGGGTCAAATCGATGAACGTATCAAACCCGGCCTCCATTAGGGCCGCCATCCGTTGACGGGCGAGCTCCCCATTCCCCTGGGATGAGCCGGGATATCCCCCCGCCAGGAATTTCGCCGGGACGACCCAATACGAATCCGGGATCGGCTTATCGCTCATGGTTTTTCCACGTACCTGCACAGGCGGGAGAGGATCTGGTCGCGCAGGTCTTTCAGCGCGGGTTGATCGTAAAAGAAAAGCACCTTCTGGTCGGCGATGCGACTCCCGCCGGGGCGAGGCATGAAGATGAAATACATGAAAGTTTCGGCAATATCCTCTTCGGGGCTGGTGACGGCATATTTTGAGACGAATTGATCGGTGTAGCGCTCATAGAAGGCATCCAGGGCCTGATCTTTTTTGGTCTCGCTCGTCCCGCCGTCGATCTGTTTCCACTCGTTGAAAAGTTTGGGCCAAAATTGTTGGAAGAATTGGTTGATATACGAATCCGGATGGCTGCAGCCTTCGAACATGAAATAGGTGGGGCAGGCCTCTTCAGCCTGGTCAAATAGTTTCTGGCTGTTCGGATGGTTGAACACCTCCATGTCAGGGGTCAACTGCGTATCGTTGAGGGTGAGCAGGTGCCCAAATTCGTGGACGAGGGTGGTGGACAGGTCGGCAAAGTTCTGGCTGTCCTGGATATCCATCTCCAACTTCCAATGGCGGGGATCATCCGTTTGCTCGACCGCCCCGAGGGAATTGTTGGGTCCATCCGTAAACACGGAGAATTCGGTCACCATGCTGCGCCAGTCCGCCGGGATGATATTGGCGAAGAATCTCCACATTTTTTCCTGCGTGGCCGTATCCTGCTGGAAGGCTTTCAGCTTGGGAGGGATGGGGCTCACCGGCAGCGGGTCGAGGATGGAATCCCCCGAAACACGGTAGGTCACCAGGGTAAAATCAGCCTCCAGCCCCGCCCCCGGCAGATAGGTCGTCTCCGACTTGTACAGGTCCTGGCTGAGAGTGGATAAGCATGCCGGGCTGGCTCCGGGAACGACGGTTTCCGCCGCAGGCACGCCGCCGGTGGATATCAGGGTGGGCGCCAGCGGAGTGGAATTCACCAGGAATGGCAGGAGGTTCGCGGGAGTGCAAAGGCAGGCCAGCATCAGCCCGGCTGAGCCGATCAAAATGCCCAGGAGAGCCTTTCTCGACATTAATTTTCCTCTCCTGTCTGGCAAAATGGGAAATCGATCACACCGGCTTCAACAACTCTTCGACGATCTCGACCGCGTTAAGCACGAGGGCCGGGCAAATGGTCCTGAACACGTTCTTGTCGCTGGCTTCCTGGTAGCCTGCCGGAGTGCTGAGGTCACAATCGATCAAATCCCGGCAGAGGATCGAACCGTTTCCGGCCTCGAACCGGCGCATCAGCTCCTGGGAGAGGCGGTAGATCTGCTCCTTTGAAGCCGGCGTATCCGTCCCGTAAGCCAAGCTGAGGGCCAGCAAGGCCCCCGTTACCGCCCCGCAGACCTCGCCGCGGCGGGCCATTCCGCCTCCAAAGGGGGAGGCCAGGCGTAAAGCCAATTTCTTCTCCAACGCATATTGTTCCGCGAACGTTGAAAAGACCGCCTGTGAGCAGTTATAGTTATTGTTGAATACCGAGACTGCCGTTTCACTCTGCGATGACATTATAGATCCTCTCCGTACACATAAAGGTTGCTGATCGACTCGCGCAAGGAATTGCGCAGGATGGCTTCCCCAAAGACCGGCGCTACTGAAAGCACCGTCAGCTTGGGATGGCGCTTCTCAGGACCGATATAGACCGTATCCGTCGTGGCGATCTCGGTGATCTGCGGGATTTCGAGCAGCCGCTCCAACCCGCCCCGCACGAACACTCCGTGCGTGCAGGCCACCCAGATCTCCTGGATGCCCTGCTGGATTAATACCTTGCTGATCCCCACGATGGAACCGCCGGTGGCGATCTCGTCGTCATAGATCAAGGCGCGCTTGAACCCCTGGATCGGCTTCCCCACCAGCCCACTGATCTCCACCTCCGTATCCGAGACGCGTTCCTTGTCGCCGGCGGCCACCGGCATGCCCAGGCTCTTGGCAAACCGGGCGGCCGATTTGGCGTGGCCCATATCCGGCGCCACCACCACCGTGCTGCTCAGGTCGTGGGTGGAAAAATGGCGGTTGAACGCCGGGCGGCTCGATAGCGGATCCGCCGGGATGCTGAAGAAGCCGTGCACCTGCGGCGAGTGCAGCATCATCGTCATGATATGGGTCGCCCCGGCGGTCTGGATGAGGTCGGCGATCAGCCGGGCGGTGATGGAAATGCGCGGCGCATCCTTCTTATCCGAGCGGGCAAAAGAATAGTAAGGGATGATGGCATGGATCTCCTTCGCCGAAGCCGAGCGGGCGATATCCAACATCATCAGCAGCTCCACCAGGTGATCATTCACCGGGGGTGTGAGCGATTGGAGGATATACACCACCCGCGAGCGCACACTGGCGCCCAGTTGGATATACAGATTGTCGTTGCTGAACCGGCTGATGTAGGTCTTATCCAGCGGCAGCCCCAGGTAGGAGGCAATATCCGCGGCCAGCTGCGGGTGGGAACTGCCACTGAAGAAACGGACTTCATTGGGATCTAGTTTCTTATGTTTTTCCACGATCAAACTCCTGGAGAAAAGACCGGTTCAATCTGCTTTTAAAAGGGGATTGTTTTCTATTCAAGCCTTATAAATTTTCTCCCAGGAGTCTCTCAAGATATTTCCCAGGATCGTGTCTGCCTGGCCCTGGGTGGGGAGCACATCCCCATCCGGCTCCACATAGAGCCAAGCCTTGCCGGCTCCCGAGGGCACCTCTTCTTCGATAGTCTCATGGGCGACCGGGTTGTTGGAGCCATACGGCACCGGCAGGTCCCACCGCAGGGTCATGCCCAGGGTTGCCGCCTTGTCATGGAGGGTTCTCAAGGCATCATGCAGGGAGGCGTCCGAAGCTCCCAAAGAGACACTCTTGACCCCCAAAGCGGCGGCTCTTTCAAGGAATCCGCCGGCCTTGTCCGCATCCTCCGGCGTGACGGTCAGATGCACGGTGGTAAAGAGGTCTTCCGGCAGGATGCACTCGAGCGCCTTCCAGGAGTCGGGGTTATCCGGCTGGAGGATGAAGAGCAGGTGGTCCAAGCCGGTCTGCAGGAGTGTATGCAGGTAGCCCTTATCCGCCAGCTTCAAGCCATCCGAGAGCAAACCGGTCACCTGGCCGGTCTTTTCAGCATGGGCGATCAGCTCTGGCAGGTCTTCCCGCAAAGTCGGCTCGCCGCCGGTAAAGGTTATGTGGGGCACGCCGGCTGCCCAGGCCTTGTCCATGATGGATTCCCATTCCTGCGTGGTCAGTTCCCGGTCCACCCGCTTGGTGGGAGCGTATTCGGCCTGGGTCTGAGCGGGCAGGCGGTAGGTTAGAGCGCAGTCGAGGCGAAGCGGCGCGCTCAGATCCTGCGAATGCGGGGCCACCCGGTCGAAATCCAGGTAGGTGGTGGGGTCCAGGTCAGGCGTGTGGATCATGGTCTGGATGCGGTCACGGAATTCCATATAATCCTTTTGGGCCTCTTCCATGCCGATGTGATAGCGATCCGAGACCTGTTTGGCCGTCGCCTCCGGCGAGGTGCCTTTCATCATGTGGAAGGCAAACTCCGCCGCCGTGGCATTGAGGTGCAGCACCGTGGCCGCGTTCACGATCAGGATGCCGGAGCCATCCGGCTGGAGGCGCAAGTGCAGCCGGTAAGGCGGCTCATCCGGCCCGGATTGGAAGGTGTGCGTCTCCGCCGGCAAGGGTTTGGCCGCCTGAGGTCTCGCTGCCAGCAGCAGGGCAATGATCCAAAGCACAAGGACGAGCAGGATTTCGGCCGGGAGCGCGAATCTTGGCAGGAAATAAAGGCCCGCCCCAACCAACATGACCGCGCTCAGGACCCGCAGCGCCGTGCCCTTCAGCTTGAAGTGGCTGAGATGCACCCGGCCATACAGGAGGCCGAGCAGGCCGAACACGACCATGCCCAGCGAAAAAACGATCAAGGCATAGAAGGCGATCTGCCGGAGCAGGGCCATCAGAGGGGTGGCGTTAGACATATTTCCTCCTATCAATCACGCACGAAATGAGGCATCTCAAAAGGAATTTCCAGGGAGAGCTCGGCAAACCCGATGTATTCGCCGTCGGAGTACAAGGGCGTCTGATAGATCAGCTTTTTGACTCCGTTCTTTTCGATCGTGTAGATGTTGGCTTCGCGCTTCTCCAGCATGGCCTTCAACTTGGCTTTGGAGGCCTCGGAGTGACAGTCCAGCAGGTTCTTGCCGAGGAGGGCCCGGCCGCCATCTTTCTTGAAGGTCTCGGCGGCCTTGTCGTTCATCTCCACGATGATTCCCTGCGGGTCGCAGACGGTGATCGCGCCGGGGAATCCTTTTAGCCAGGAAGTGTCTGTCGCTTTCATTTTTATCGCTTTCATTGGAGTGGCTTCTCGTATTGGGTCAGGAAGGCATAGGCCACCGTGATGAACAGGTTCAGGTGGTCGCTGACCCGGCCGGGGAAATTCGTATCCAGGTATTCGAGCGTATCGTTTTTCGTACCGCTGATAACGCCGTTGTCGCCGAAACGCGCATCCACCTGGGTCAGGCCGTTTTTATCACCCAGCGTCCAATCGGTGGACTGGAAGAAGATGTAGGGGATGCCCACATCCCGGAAAGCTGAATAATCCGCCGCGCCTCTCCCCGTCTTGGGATCGCCCAAATGAGCATTCTTGACGGTCTGCAGTTCGAACCCATTGCCGGAGGCCCACTCGAGGGCCCAGTCACGCATGCTCGCCTGCGGGCCTTCCTCGCTGTACGCGTAGGTAAGATCACCGGCGATCAGGTGATCGAGATCGACCATCGCGACCATATTTTGGAACTGGTCCTGGCTGAGCTGGTTCACATATGCATAAGACCCCAGCAAGCCGGCATCGGCTGCCCCGAAGGCCACGAAGCGGATCGTATAGGGAGTGGTCTGGCTGACCAGCATCCGCGCCAGGTCCAGCATGGCCGCCACTCCGGAGGCTTCATCCGCGCCGGCACCCTTACTCGTGGAATCATAGTGCGCGCCGACCAGGATCTCCTGGGGCGAGGTACCTTTCTTCACCGCGATGATGTTGGCCGAGGTGATCGATTGGCCGTTGATGGTTTCGGTGAAGGTCTGCGTCTGGGGCGAATAGCCGATGGCCTGAAAGACCGTGACCACATACTGGGCCGCCTGAGATTCTCCCGCCGTGCCCGCCGCCCGCGGACCGATGTTCGTGAAATCCCGGATAAGAGCCCGGGCCACGTCCCCATTTTTAGGCATGGGAGTGCCCAGCGGTGCCAGCGTGGCGATATCCGCCCGGGTGGGCACCTGCGGCGCCGGGGTGGAAGGTTTTCCCGCGCAGGAGGTCAGGAAGAGGGCAATCAGTAGGAAAAAGGGAATGATTCGTTTCATGGAAAAGCCTCTAGTGGATTTTCAGTGGGTTCTCGATCGACTCGAACTGCAAGGGACAACCACCGCCGCACTCGGAGATCAGAGCGCAGCCGCTGCACTTCTCCGGCAGACCCTTCCGTTCGCGCAAGTGGACCGCGAGTTCATGGTTCCAGATGGACTCCCATGGATCGGCCAGAAAATTGCCCAGGGGATGGTAATATGATTGGCATGGCAGGACGTTTCCGTCCGGCTCCACGCACATATTATAGAGGGCGGCGGTGCAGCCCTTCACCCCCAGGTCGAGCTTCATGGGATCGAAATGGCAATATTCCGTAGGGGTATACCAGATCAACCGCTGGCCACGGGCTTCGGTCTTCTGGCGGGCGGTCTCGAGCAGAGGCGTGAGTTCCGCCTCGGGCAGGCCGGTATCCACTTTGGCGCCGCGGCCCGAGTGGATCAGCGCATTCAAACCCACCGTGGGCACGCCGGTCTCCGCCAAAAAGTCCAGGGTGGCCGGAAGGGTGTGGCGGTTTGTTTGCAGCATGGTCGTGTTAGTCATCACATAGAGCGGGCTGGCCAGGGCATTCTGTAAGCCTCGCACTGTCTGGGCGTGGGCGCCCTGGCTCTGCACCATCCGGTCATGGATGCCGGAATCGCTGGATTCCAGGGTGATCTGGACGTGGTCCAGTCCGGCCTTCACCAGCCCATCCACGTAGCCCTTATCTGCCAGGCGGCGGGCATTGGTGTTCAGCCCGGTGATCTGGCCATTCTGTTCGGCGTGGGCGATCAGTTCGGGCAGGTCTTCCCGCAGGGTCGGCTCCCCGCCGGTGAAAATGATGTGGGGAATGCCCAGCTCCCAGGCCCGGTCGAGGACTTTTTTCCATGCATCTGCAGAAAGTTCGCCCTTGCCTTTCAGCGCGGCGGAGGGATGCTCCACGTTGTAGCAGTGGGCGCAGTCGTTGTTGCAGCGATAAGTCAGCGCCAGGTCGAGCCGGTACGGCGCAGTCGGGCGGGCGCTGAACGGCATGACCGTTTCCAGGCCCAGGTCATGGATCGGGCAGGCGCCGTCGGGCCGGGCCAGCTCCTCCAACTGGCCGGCGATGGAGCGGAAATCCGCTTCCGCCTGTTTCCGGCTGACATGATACCGGCGGCGGATCGCCCGGACCACTTCCTTTTCAGCCGTTCCTTCCAGGGTGTAATAGGCCATCATCGCCGCCGTGGGATTGAGGTGGAGAATGCGGTTGGCGTTGACGATGAGCGTGCCATGCCCATCCGGATCGAGACGCAGGTGCAGGCGGCTCTTTTCCTCCGCGTTTTCCCGACGGTAGTGATACACACGTGTGCCACCCGAGTCCGAAGTCTCCTGACTTCGGGCTTTTTGCTTTCCAAAAATTCCTTTAAACTTCTGGAACATCCTCAACCTCTTCGACATTAATACCGCTAAAGAAATCGACGTATTCCGCGTAATTGCTATATCGATAATCTTCTGGATTCTGGGCCAAACCATGTTTAACAGGATTCCAGAAAACATACTTTAAGCGCGCCAGATAATCTTCCTCTGAGCGAATACAAGTATCCCAGTAGTTGTACCAAACCTTTCTCCCAGGCTTATTTTCAGAACGATTCCACTGGGAAGCTGTAAACTTGTGAAAACTGCTGATGAATCTGTCGAGTTTCATGGAATTTTCCGGAGATTTTGCTATAGCATGATAATGGTTATCGAAAACAACCCAGGCAACAGCCGTCCAACCATATAGCTCTGCAACTTTGAAAAAAGCATCTTTCCATTGAACTTTTCGTTCATCGGATTGAAGCAATTTCTCCTTTTTATATGTAGAAGCTGTCAGCATATAAATAGCATTTATCCGGAACAAATGCGGTGGCTTGCGAGGTACCTTTATAAAAATATCTTCTATACCAGATTCCGGAGTACGATGTCTTTGCGAAGCACCCTGCGGGCCCGGCATCGCACCAAGCAGCGTCGGAGACGCTGCACTCCGAACTCCAACGTCAGGAGACGTTGGACTCCCAACTTCTGTCTACCGTCCTCCGCCGGCGCAGGCACAGGCGCAGCCGGCGCAGGCACAGGCGCAGGCGCATGAGTGACCGCCGCCGCCCGACCAGCCGGTGCTGCTGCTCTTCACCACCGGCACCGGGTTGGTGCGGTTCGTCACCGTGGAGGTGAAGGAACCCACGTCGCCCAGCACCCGGCTGGAGAAGTTCTGCACGCCCGTCACCACCGAGGCAGCAAAAGCCGAGCCGGGAATACTCACCTTTCCACCGGAAGTACCACCGCCGGCCGCCTTGGGCATGGAGGCCTGCGAGAACGTTCCACCCGCGGAGGCCGGGCGATAGGCGGGGTCGTAACCGCCCCACCACATGGGCATAAAGATCGGGCCGGTGAAGACACGGCGCGTCCGGTCGTCATAATTCTTATCCAGCATGGTCCACTCGAGCGACTGATCGTACAGATCGCTCTTGACCTCCGGCGTACCGGCCGCTTCGATCTGCTTCCAGGCCTGTTCCATGATATTCTGGTAATAGTCCACCGTCTCCTTGCGGCTGAAGCCCTTCATCTTGTCGGAAACGCTGTTGACCAGTTTCACGGTCATATCCTGCAAGCCCTTGCGCCGGTCAGACAGGTTGTCACTGGCGAACGCAGCCAGGAAATTCGTTTCATAATCATGCAGGTCTGCCGGGGCCGGAGTAGTCACTTGTAATTTGAGGGGATCCTTGGAAACCACTGCGGCCGCGCCTTTCTTGACCACGCCGAACAGAATCATCGTCATCACCTTGTCGAGCGGCTGTTCCATCAAAATAGCCGCTTCCACCGCCGTCAGGCCGCGCTTGATACCATGCCCTTCGATCTGGATCTTGGGAGGCAGGTAAGCCAGCTTGCGCTTCTTTTGGTTGACCGCGCCCAGGATAGGCAACCCAACAAAGAAAAGGATGACCAGTCCGATGCAGCAGAAGGGCTGCAGGAAACCGCCCAGCCCCGAGATTGCGCCGCCGACGTCGATATTCACCGGCGGCGGGACAACGATGGAATCAGCCGGGACATATTTCAATGGGAAGGAAGCCCCGAAAGTATATTGGGCCGATCCGCTGGCATTGGCGCAGTGCCAGGTGTAAGTAATGCGGTTCTGGGTATCATAGACGGAGGCGGGTTTACTGTCGCATGGCCAGCCTCCCGCGACGGGATCATGGTATGTCGGTTCCTGCGGCAGGACGCCCGGCGGCAGGTGGAAATTGACCGTCAGGTCGGTATCGCCATGGACATATTGAGAGCCGAACCAGGTCGGCGAGAAATCCGCGCTCGCGAAAGTATTCGGGTCCTGCGAATCCTTGTTCAGGACGCCGGTGATCTTGCTCACATGGACGTGGACGCTGCCCGATTGTCCCGGCTGGATGGCGGAAGAGCCCATATCCACGGAAAAACCACAACAGCCCTGGCCCTGGTAATCGGAGGAAAGGTTCAAGAAATGGCCATCCGAATCGGCGTAGTTGCCGGTGAGCTCGCCTGCGTTGGGGGCTGCCGTGGCGCCCGGCTGGGTCGCGGGGGTCGGGAACGGCCCGCTCAAATCGCCATAGTTGCCGTTCGGCATGCCGACGTCGACAAAATCGATCACGTGGCCGCTGGGATCGTTAATGAAAGAGAACAGGTAATCGATGGTTTCGCTCCCATCGGAATTCCAGTACACGTCCACGTTCTCGCGGTTCATCTGGAAGGAATAGGAGCTTTGCGCCGCGGCCCCCGAGACCCACAGGAACATCGAGAAAAGGATGATGAACGATGTCAGCAGGCGAATTTTCTTCATCGCGTCCTCCTTACAAGATCACGATTATGGTGTCATTGCAAGGGTCGAGTAGTTCCGAGCTAGGCGAGGAACGTATCGAGACCCGAAGCAATCTCATCCAAGAATTAGAAGTGAATCACTGTTCTTTTTTCGTGGTATTACCACTTGGGCTCTTCAGTCAATTGATAAACCGTTCCGCAGTAGGGGCAGGTCACCATCGGCGCGCCGTTGACCATCTTGATGTTGTCGGCGGTCAGCGCCCCGCCGCAGGAGCGGCACTTCATTTGCTCGACCTTGGTATCGCCCGGCAGGTCCACTTTGTAGGTGACATTCTGAGCCGTCTCCTGTTTGGTCTTGCGGGCCGCCACGAAGAGCAGCGCGCCTCCGGCGATCAGGGCCAAGACTCCGATCACAATCCCGGCGCTGCCGATGCCGGTCACGCCCTGAGCCCCTCCGGCCGCGCCTAACAGGATGAAGCCTCCCAGACCGCAACCCGCCGCCGCGAGCAGTAACAGGATCACCGCGCCTACATATAGCCAGGATGTAGCCTTCATGCAAACCTCCGGGATGTTTAAAGAAGTATACGCTGATTCGGTGTAAGTGTAGCATGTTTGCTCTCCCTAGACAAATGTTTTTCCACAATTCTTACACTTTCACTATTTCCTATTCACTTTTTCCTGTCCCCCCAAATTTCTTTTCTTTTATGCTATAAATAGAGAATAATGAGGGAATAAAAGGCAAACCATCACCAGCCTGGGTAAGATGGAGGCGCAGTGGTTGACCGAAAGACCGTCGTCGCAGCCGCACTAGGGGAATGCGTTCATGTAGCCGGGGTGACCAATTTCCTCCGCTTGGCCGAACTGGCCGGCTGGCGGACCGTCTTTCTGGGCCCGGCCGTGCCGGTGGAGCAGGTCCTCCAGGCCGCCCGCCAGGAAAAAGCCGATCTGGTCGGCGTCTCCTATCGCCTCACCCCCGAGACAGGCGAACGCTTGCTGGGAGAGTTCGCCGAAGCCGCCTCCGACTTGCGTGACCAGGGGATCCGCTTTGCCTTCGGAGGCACGCCTCCGGTGGCCGAACGGGCCGCCCGGCTGGGTTTCTTCGAGCAGATCTTCGAAGGTAGCGAGAACCCCGAAGATGTGCTGGCCTATCTCAAAGGCCAGCCTGGCGGAGGGGATTCCCCCATTGATTATCCCCAAACCACCGTGGAGCGCATCCGCTGGAAGGCCCCCTTCCCCCTTCTGCGCCACCATTTCGGCCTGCCCAGCCTGGAAGCCACCCGCCAGGGTATAGAATCCATCGCCGAGGCTCGGGCACTGGATGTGATCTCCCTGGGGATCGACCAGGACGCCCAGGAGAATTTCTTCCACCCCGAGCGTCAGCAGCCGCGCCGCAAAGGCGCCGGCGGCGTGCCGGTCCGTTCACCAGAGGAATATCGCACTCTCTTTGCCGCCAGCCGCACTGGCAACTTTCCCCTCCTGCGGACCTATTCCGGCACCGACGATTTCATCCGCCTGGCGGAGATGTACGTCGAGACAATGAACATCGCCTGGGCGGCCATTCCGCTCTTCTGGTTCAACCAGATGGATGGCCGCGGCCCCTGGGACCTGGAAGGCTCCATTGGTGAACATCAGCAGGTGATGGGCTGGTAGGGGCAGCGGAACATCCCGGTGGAGCTGAACGAGCCGCACCACTGGGGCATGCGCGACGCCCCCGATGTTGTTTTTGCTGCCTCGGCCTTCCTGGCGGCTTATAACGCCAAAAAAGCCGGCGTGCACGATTACATCGCCCAGTTCATGTTCAACAGCCCGCCCGGCCTGAGCGATGCCATGGACTTGGCCAAAATGCTGGCGATCCTGGACCTGATCCAACCGCTTTCCAAGGACGGCGATTTCCACATCTGGAAACAGACCCGCACCGGCCTGCTCAGCTTCCCGCTCGATCCGGAGGCCGCCCGCGGCCATCTCGCCGCCAGCACCTATCTCCAGATGGCTCTCCAGCCGGAGATTGTCCACATTGTCGGTCACACAGAAGCCGATCACGCGGCCACGGCCGAAGATGTGATCGCGGCCGCCCGCATCGCCCGCCGGGCCATCGCCAATGGCCTCACCGGCATGCCGGACATGTCCGCCGACCCGATTGTACAGCGTCGGCGGGAAGAGCTTGTTGCTGAAACAAAGCTGACATTGGAAGCCATCC
>OBLY010000053.1_pt1 | contig 15773 bp, 15 predicted proteins | sample 1539041 | NCBI WGS metagenome assembly OBLY01 (sample SAMEA2690973, study PRJEB22502) | sediment metagenome | biome: Billabong; feature: Tropical; material: Sediment | place: Australia | collected 2013-05-14 | depth 1 m
TGCGGCCCCTCGCCCGCGGCGAGATCCGGAGCTGCTTCACCATGACGGAGCCGGAGTTCGCCGGCTCGAACCCGGTCTGGATGGGCACGACCGCCGCGAAGGACGCGGGCGCGTACGTGATCCGCGGCCACAAGTGGTTCGCCTCCTCCGCGGAGGGCGCCGCCTTCGCGGTCTGCATGGCGGTCACCAACCCGGAGGCGGAGGACCCGTACCGGCGGGCGAGCATGATCATCGTCCCCACCGACACCCCCGGGTTCGAGCGGATCTGCAACCTGTCGGTGATGGGCCACCGCGGGAGCGACTGGGCGAGCCACGCGGAGATCGCCTACCACGGGGCGCGCGTGCCCCTCGAGAACCTGCTCGGCCCCGAGGGGCAGGGCTTCGTCCTCGCGCAGCACCGGCTCGGCCCGGGCCGCATCCACCACTGCATGCGCTGGATCGGGATCTGCGAGCGGGCCTTCGACCTCCTCTGCGAGCACGCGGTGCGCCGCGAGCTCGCCCCCGGCGATCCCCTCGCCTCCCGCCAGCTCGTCCAGGAGTGGGTGGCCACCAGCCGCGCGGAGATCGACGCCGCGCGGCTCCTCGTGCTCCACGCGGCGTGGAGGATCGAGCAGGAGGGGGCCCCGGCGGCCCGCGAGGAGATCTCGATCATCAAGTTCACCGTGGCGCGGACCCTGGGCCGGGTCCTCGACCGCGCGATCCAGGCCCTCGGCGCCCTCGGGATGACCGACGACACGCCGCTCGCCTACTGGTACGCGCACGAGCGGGCGGGCCGGATCTACGACGGCGCCGACGAGGTCCACATCAGCGCGGTGGCGAAGCGGATCCTGAAGCGCTACGCCGCGCGGGCCCGGGCCGGATCATGACCGCGACCCCGCCGGCGCTCGACGAGGCGGAGGAGGTCCGCGCGGAGGAGCGGCTCGACCTCGAGCGGCTGCGCCCCTTCCTCGAGGCGGCCCTCCCCGGCGCGGCGGGGCTCCCGTCGCTGCACCAGTTCCGCAAGGGCCACTCGAACCTCACCTACCTCGTCCGGATCGGCGAGCGCGAGGCGGTGCTCCGCCGCGCGCCGTTCGGCGCGAAGGTGAAGCACGCCCACGACATGGGCCGGGAGTTCCGGCTGCTCACCGCGCTCCAGGGCGTCTACCCGCGCGCGCCGCGCCCCATCGCCTTCTGCGCGGATCCGGCGGTGCTGGGCGCGCCGTTCTACCTGATGGAGCGGGTGCGCGGCGTCGTCCTCCGCGGGGACGGCGGCGGGACGGGGATCCCCCTCGGGCCGACGCTCCTGCGGGCGACGTCGGCCGCCCTCGTGGACGCCCTCGTCGACCTGCACGCGATCCCCGTGGGCGAGGGGAGCCCGCTCGCCGGCCTCGGTCGGCCCGAGGGGTACGTGGGCCGCCAGGTGAAGGGGTGGACGGAGCGCTGGCTCGCGGCGCGGACCGGCGCGCCCGGGGCGGTCGAGGAGGTGGCGGCGTGGCTCGCCGCGAACCAGCCGCCGGAGCGGGGGGCCGCCCTCGTCCACAACGACTACAAGTACGACAACGTGGTGCTCGACCCGGCCGACCTCACGCGGATCGTGGCGGTGCTCGACTGGGAGATGGCGGCGCTCGGGGATCCCCTCATGGATCTCGGGACCACCCTCGGCTACTGGGTCGACGCGGACGATCCGCCCGAGATGAGGGAGCGCGCCTACGGCCCGACCGCCGCGCCGGGGAGCCTCAGCCGGCGCGAGGTGGTCGAGCGCTACGCGGCGCGGAGCGGCCGCGCCGTGCGCTCGCCGCTCTTCTACTACGTGTTCGGCCTGTTCAAGCTCGCCGTCATCCTCCAGCAGATCTACAAGCGCTTCGTCGAAGGCCACACCCGCGACGAGCGCTTCGGCGCCCTCGACCAGCGGGTGGGGATCCTCGGCGCGCAGGCGACCCGCGCCCTCGACCGCGGGCGCATCCACGCCCTGGGGACCTGAGGAGGACCGCGGTGGCGAAGCTCCACGTCCTGCTCTCGAAGGAGGAGCTCGATCGCGAGCGGCTCCCGGGCAAGGTGGTGGTCGTGGTCGACGTCCTCTTCGCGACGTCGACCATCGTCGCCGCCCTCGCCCACGGCGCGGCCGAGGTGCACGCGACGATCGACGGGGAGGCCGCCCGGGCGGAGGCCGCCCGGCGGCCGGCGGGCTCCTTCGTGCTCGCCGGCGAGCGCGACGCTGTGACCCTGCCCGGCTTCGTCCACCCGACGCCGCTCGCGCTGCTGGAGGTGGGGGTGGAGGGGAGGGCGGTCGTGTACGCCACCACGAACGGCACGGTCGCCCTCGCCAAGGCCCGCGGCGCCGACCGGGTCTTCGCGGGCGCGCTCCTGAACGGCGAGGCGCTCGCCGGGCGGATCGCCGCCGCCTTCCGCGGGGAGACGGTCCTCCTCGCCTGCGCCGGCTCGGCGGGCGCCTTCAACCTCGAGGACTTCTACGGGGCGGGGTACCTCGCCTCGCTGCTCGCGCGCCGGCTCCCGGCGGGCCTCGAGCTCTCCGACGCCGCCCTCGCGGCGCGGGCGCTCCACGACGGGAGCGACGCCCTCGCGCTCCTCGCCGGGAGCCGCGTGGGCCGCATGATGCGCGACCGCGGCGCCGATCGCGAGGTCGCCTTCGCCGCGCAGAAGAGCCGCTACGACGTGGTCCCCGAGCTCTCGGGGGCGAGCCTCACCGCCGCCCCGGGCCCGGCGAGGAGGAGGACGCCATGAGGAGCACAGCGCACTTCGCCCACTGGCCGCCGGGCCAGGCGTACGAGCTGACCGTGCCCGCCACCCCGGTGCACGTGAACCTGGAGGTGACCGCGCTCCGCCATCCGGACCGGGCCGCGACGATCTTCTACGACTCGGCCCTCACCTACGCGACGCTCCGCGATCAGGTGGAGCGCCTGGCCGGGTTCCTCCGGCAGGACTGCGGCGTCGCCCGCGGCGACCGGGTCCTGCTCCAGCTCCAGAACTCCCCCCAGTGGATCGTGGCCTACTTCGCGATCCTGCGGGCGGACGCGGTGGTCGTTCCGGTGAGCCCGATGCTCGTGACGGACGAGCTCCGCTACTTCGCCGCGGACAGCGGGGCGACCGTGGCGATCGTGGCGCAGGACCTCGCGGCGCGGCACCTGCCGCTCCTCGACGCCGGCGCCCTCCGCGCCCTCGTCGTGGCCACCTACTCCGACGCCCTCACGGCGCCCACCGCGCTGCAGGTCCCGGACTTCGTCCGGGCGCCGCGGGACGTCCCCGACCGCGCGGGGGTGTTCGCCTGGAAGGACGCGCTCGCGGCGGGGCGCACCCCCGGCGCCTCATCCGCCGGGCTCGACGACCTCGCGGTGATGCCCTACACGTCCGGCACCACCGGCCGTCCGAAGGGGTGCGTCCACACCCACCGGACCGTGATGGCCACCGCCGTGGCGGGCGTCGCCTGGATCAACTGCCTCGCCCCCGACACCATCGCCCTCGCGTCGCTCCCCTTCTTCCACGTCACGGGGATGCAGTCGGTGATGAACGGCGGGATCTTCGCCGGCCACACCCTCGTGCTGCTGCCGCGCTGGGACCGGGAGAGCGCGGCGCGGCTCATCGCCCGCTACCGCGTCACCGTCTGGACCAACATCTCGACGATGGTGGTGGACTTCCTCGCGAACCCGCGGCTCGCCGAGCACGACCTCTCGAGCCTGCGGGTGATCTGCGGCGGCGGCGCGGCGATGCCGGCCGCGGTCGCCCAGCGGGTGCGCGACCTCACCGGCGTCGACTACATGGAGGGGTACGGGCTCTCCGAGACGATGGCGCCCTGTCACATCAACCCGCTCACCCGCCCGAAGAAGCACTGCCTCGGCATCCCCATCTACGGCGTGGACGCGCGGGTGATCGACCCGGCGACCCTGGCCGAGCTGCCCCAGGGGCAGAACGGCGAGATCGTCGTCGAGGGCCCCCAGGTGTTCCTCGGGTACTGGAACGATCCGGCGAAGACGGCCGCCGCCTTCGTCGAGCTCGAGGGCAAGCGCTTCTTCCGCACCGGCGACCTCGGGTTCGCGGATCCGGAGGGCTACTTCTTCTTCACCGATCGGCTGAAGCGGATGATCAACTGCAGCGGCATGAAGGTCTGGCCGGCGGAGGTCGAGTCGCTGCTCTACGGCCACCCGGCCGTGGCCGAGTGCTGCGTCATCGCCGCGCCCGACGCGTACCGGGGCGAGACGGTGAAGGCGGTCGTGGTCCTGAAGCCCGGCGCGACGGCCAGCGGCGAGGAGATCGCGGCCTGGTGCCAGGACAAGATGGCGAGCTACAAGATCCCGCGGCTGTTCGCCTTCGTCGAGTCGCTCCCCAAGTCGCCCACGGGGAAGGTCGCCTGGCGCGTGCTCCAGGAGAAGGAGCGCGCGGCGACCGCAGCGGAGGGGAAGGCGGGCTAGACGAGCAGCTCGACGAGGTGCGGGCCCGGCTCCGCCAGGCTCCTGCGGAGCGCATCCCGGAGGGCGGCGGCGGAGTCGACGCGCGTCGCGGGGACGCCCAGGCCGCGGGCGAGGAGGACCCAGTCGAGCGGCGGCCCGGAGAGGTCGGTGAGCGACGCCGCCCTCGGGCCGGGCCGCGCGCCGGCGCGCTGCTGCTCCACCTCGAGGATCCGGTAGCTCCGGTTGGCGCAGAGCAGCGTCACGACGTGGAGCCCCTCGCGCGCCTGGGTCCAGAGCGCCTGGAGCGTGTACGCCGCCGCGCCGTCGCCCTCGAAGTCGATCACGGTCCGGTCCGGGCAGGCGAGGGCCGCGCCGGTGGCGCAGGGCGGGCCCATCCCGATCGATCCGCCGGTGACCGTGAGGAGGGTGTGGCGCGGGCTCGCCGCGGACGGCCGGAACCAGCCGAGGCCGGTGGTGGCCGACTCGTCCACCACGATCGCCCCCTCGGGCTGCAGCTCGGCGAGGATCGCGCTCGCCGCGGCGGGCGTGAGGGGGCCGTCCGGCGCGGGCGGGGAGGGCGCCGGGGAGGGCGGCGCGGCGCGGCGCGGGGCGCCGAGGGCGGCCGCGAGATCGTCGAGCGCGCCCTCGACGTCCTCCTCGGGCGAGGCGAGCGTCGGGATCGCGCAGCCGTCCGGGGCGAAGCGGCTCGGCTGCCCCGGGTACCCGAAGAACGCCACCGGCTCGGGGGCGCCGGCGAGGACGAGGGTGCGGAGCCCGGCGAGCGCGGCGGCGGCGCGCTCCGGGAAGTAGGGGATCCGCTCGACCGCCGGAAGTCCCGCGCCTCGCTCCAGCCGCGCCGGGAAGCACTCCGAGACGAGCCGCGCGCCGGTCGCGGCGGCGACGCGGGCCGCAGCGACGAGGCCGCGCTCGCGCAGCGCCCGGCCGCCGAGGAACAGCGCGGCGGGGGCCCCGCCGCGCAGGGCGGCGGCGGCGACCTCGACCCGATCGGCGGGGACCCGCGCCGGGCCGCCGAAGGCGACGGGCGGCGGCGGCCCGGCGGCCTCGCCGGCCTGGCAGTCGGAGGGGACGGCGAGCGTCGCCACCCCGCCGCCCGCCTCCAGCGAGGCGGCGATCGCGTCGGCGCCGTCCCGGCCGAGCGCCTCCGCCGAGGTCGCGATCCGCACGAAGCGGGACACGGGGCGCGCGAGGGCGGCGATGTCCGAGGCGAGGGGCGCGTCGGCGGAGCGGTGCCAGGTGGCGTGCTCGCCGACGAGGGCGACGAGCGGCGTACGGGCGCGCCGGGCGTTGTGCAGGTTCGCGATCCCGTTCGCGAGCCCCGGCCCGAGGTGGAACAGCGCGAGGGCCGGGCGATCCCGCATGCGCCCCCACCCGTCGGCGGCGCCGCTGCAGACGCCCTCGAACAGGCACAGCACCGCGCGCACCGCCGGCACGGCGTCGAGGGCGTTCACGATCCCGAGCTCGGTCGTCCCCGGGTTCGCGAAGCAGGCCTCGACGCCCGCCGCGGCCGCCGTGCGCAGGAGCAGCTCCGCGCCGGTCACCGCGCCCCTCCGGCCGAGGGGAGGACGACGAGCTTTCCCTGGACGCGGCGGTCGAGGAGGTCCTGCAGCCCCTGCGGCACCTCCTCGAGCCGCAGCCGGCGGGTCACCACCGGGCGCAGCCGGCCGGCCGCGATCGACTCCCCGAGGCGCCGGAGCGCCGCCGCGCTCGCCGCCCGGTCGCGGCGCGTCCACTCGCCCCAGTAGACCCCCACGATCGACCGCTCGGAGAGGAGGGCGAGGTTGAGGGGGAGACGCGGGACCTCTCCGGCGGCGAACCCGATGACGAGGTGGCGACCTCCCCAGGCGGTGGCGCGCAGCGCCGCCTCCGAGAGGCTCCCGCCCACCGGGTCGTACACGACGTCCACGCCGCGACCCCCGGTGAGCTCGCCCACCCGCGCGCGCAGGTCCTCCCGGGCGTAGTCCACCACCTCGTCGGCGCCCAGGCGGCGGCACAGCGCGAGCCGCTCCGGGGACGAGGCGGCGGCGATCACCCGCGCGCCGAGGAGCTTCGCGAGCTCCACCGCGGCGGTCCCCACGCCCCCCGCGGCCCCGAGGACGAGGACCGTCTCGCCGGCCTGGAGGCGGCCGCGATCCTCGAGGGCGTGGAGGGTCGTGCCGTAGGTGATGAGCGACGCCGCCGCGAGCTCGGCGGAGAGGCCGTCGGGGCGGCGGACGGCGCGCTCGGCGGCGAGCAGGCACTCCTCCGCGAACGCGCCGACCGTCGAGGCGGCCATCACCGGGTCGCCGGGGCGGAGCCCCTCGACCCCCGCCCCGACCGCCGAGACGACGCCGGCGAGCTCCATGCCGGGGACGAAGGGCGGGACCGGCTTCACCTGGTAGCGCCCCTGGACGAGGAGGGCGTCGGGGTAGTTGAGGCCGGCCGCCTCGACGCGGACGACCACCTCCCGCTCCCCGGGGCGAGGGGCGGGGACGTCGGCGACGGCGAGCCGGGAGAGCGGCGGCCCGGGCTCGCTGCAGAGGAGGGCGCGCATCGTGCGAGGTTCTCCGCTCCCGTTTCGCGTGACGAAATTGCAGTCCGCACCGTAACGCGATCCGATTGCAACGCGCAACCGGCGTGGCGTATCATCGCGGCCTGATCGCAGGAAGCGGAACGCCGCTGCCCCGGAGGGGGACCCCCCACATGCCGTCCACCGTGCCCAAGAAGAGCCCCTCCGCGGTCGACCGGAAGTTCGTCACCGCCCTCTCCCGCGGGCTCGACGTCCTCCGCTGCTTCGGTCCCCGGGACCGCTGGCTGGCGAACCTCGACATCGCGCGGAAGACCGGCCTCGCGAAGCCCACCGTCTCGCGCCTCGCCTACACCCTCACGAAGCTCGGGTTCCTCCGCTACTCGGAGGCGACGAGCAAGTACGCCCTCGGGAGCGCCGCCATCCACCTCGGGTTCGCCGCCCTCGGCCAGCTCGACATCCGGCGCGTGGCGCGGCCGCTCATGCAGGAGCTCTCCGAGTACACGAAGACCTCCGTCCACCTCGCGGTGAACGACCGGCTCTCCATGCAGGTGGTGGACACCTACTGGAACGCCGCCGCCTTCGTGATCGACATCGGCTCCCGCGTCCCGGTCGCGACCACCTCCCTCGGCCGGGCGTACGTGGCCGTGCTCCCTCCGGACGAGCGCCGGCGCATCCTCGACGCCATCCGGGCCGCCCGCCCGCAGGAGTGGCCGACCGCGAAGAAGCGGTTCGAGCAGGCCTTCCGCGACTACGAGGAGCTCGGCTTCTGCTTCGGCATCGGCGACTGGCGCCGCGAGGTGAACGCGGTCGCCGCGCCGTTCATCCCCGGCGACGCGTCGGGGCCGATCGTCATCGGCTGCAGCGGGCCCGCCTTCCAGCTCGAGCCCGAGGCGCTGAAGCGCGACGTCGGGCCCCGCCTCGCGGCGCTCGTCGCCAACCTGCGATCCAGCGTTCCCCACGACTGAGCGAGGAGCCCGCGTGTTCGTCTCCAGCGAAGTGACCGACTTCATGGGCTTCCGCGCCCTCCTCAGCGAGGAGGAGCGCATGGTCCAGGCTCAGGGACGCCAGTTCGTGAACGAGCGCGTCCTGCCCCTCATCGAGCGGCACGCGCAGGAGCAGCGCTTTCCGCGCGAGCTCGTGGGGACGATGGGCGAGCTCGGCTTCTTCGGGCCGAACCTCCCGACGAAGTACGGCTGCGCGGGGCTGTCGAGCGCCGCCTACGGCCTCCTCATGTACGAGCTCGAGCGCGGCGACTCCGGGATCCGGAGCTTCGCCTCGGTCCAGGGCTCCCTCGTCATGTACCCGATCTTCGCCTACGGCTCGGAGGCGCAGCGGCAGCGGTGGCTGCCCCGGCTCGCCCGCGGCGAGGCGGTGGGCTGCTTCGGCCTCACCGAGCCCGACTTCGGCTCCAACCCCGCGGGGATGCGCACGCGGGCGGTGCGGGAGGGGAAGCGCTGGCGGCTGAACGGCGCGAAGATGTGGATCACGAACGGCTCGCTCGCCGACGTCGCGGTGGTCTGGGCGAGGACCGACGAGGGGATCCGCGGCTTCCTCGTCGAGAAGGGCACCCCCGGCTTCTCCGCCCCGGAGATGAAGGGGAAGTGGTCGCTGCGGGCGTCCGTCACCTCCGAGCTGGTCCTCGAGGACGTGCTGGTGGACGAGGAGGCGAGCCTCCTCCCCGGCGTCGTGGGCCTGAAGGGGCCGCTCGGCTGCCTCAACCAGGCGCGCTTCGGGATCGCCTGGGGCGTCCTCGGGGCCGCCGAGGCCTGCTACCAGTGCGCCCTCGACTACGCGAAGAGCCGCGTGCAGTTCGACCGTCCCATCGCCGGCTACCAGCTCACCCAGGAGAAGCTGGCGTGGATGGTGACGGAGCTGACGAAGGGGCAGCTCCTCGTGCTCCAGCTCTCGCGCCTCAAGGACCAGGGGCAGGCGAAGCCGCACCAGGTCTCGATGGCGAAGATGAACAACGTCTCGGTGGCGCGCGAGATCTGCGCGCGCGCCCGCACCATCCTCGGCGCGAACGGGATCCTCGACGAGTACCCGGTGATGCGCCACATGGCGAACCTCGAGTCCGTCTACACGTACGAGGGGACCCACGAGATGCACACCCTCGTGATCGGCGAGGCCGTGACCGGCCTCTCGGCGTTCCGCGGCTGACCCGCCGAGGGCGAGCGCATGACCGGCCTCGTCAGCCCCGCAGCGGCGCCCGGTCCCGCGGCCGAGCCCGCCTCCGCCCCGCTGCTGTCGGCGCGGCGGCTCTCGAAGGACTACGGCCGGCTCCGCGTCGTCTCCTCGCTCTCCTTCGACGTCCGCGCCGGGGAGATCCTCGGGGTGATCGGGCCCAACGGCGCGGGCAAGACCACGCTCTTCGCGCTCCTCAGCGGCTCCATCGCGCCGACCGAGGGCGAGGTCCGGCTCGACGGCCGCCCCATCACCCATCTCCGCCCCGATCGCCGCTGCCACCTCGGGATCGCCCGCACCTTCCAGATCGTGCGGCCCTTCGCGGCGCTCACCGTCCGCGAGAACGTGCGGGCGGCGGCGCTCTACGGGAAGCGGGAGCGCCGCCCGGGGGCGGAGGTCGCGCGGGCGGTCGACGAGCTCCTCGAGCTCACCGGCCTCGCCCCGCAGGCGGAGGAGCTCGCCCGGACGCTGAGCCTCCCGCAGCGGAAGCGGCTCGAGGTGGCGCGCGCCCTCGCCACCCGCCCCCGGGTCCTGCTCCTCGACGAGGTGCTCGCGGGCCTGAACCCGCGCGCGGTCGAGGAGGCGATCCCGCTCATCCGCGCGCTCAACGCCGCGCGGGGGATCACCATCCTCATGATCGAGCACAACCTGCGCGCGGTGATGGGGCTCTCGCACCGGGTGCTGGTGCTCAACTTCGGCGAGCGGATCTTCGAGGGCACGCCCGCGGCGGCGGTCCAGGACCCCGAGGTCGTGCGGGCCTACCTGGGGGAGGGCGTCCGTGCTTAGGGTCGACGACCTCGCCACCGGGTACGGGGAGGCCGTCGTCCTCGACGGCGTCTCGTTCCGCGCCCGCGAGGGCGAGGTGACCTGCGTCCTCGGGCCGAACGGCGTGGGGAAGACCACCCTGCTCCGCACCGTCATGGGGCTCGTCGCGCCGAGGCGCGGGAGCGTGCTCCTCCGCGGCGAGCCGATCCGCGGCCTCGCCACCCACGAGATCGTCCGGCGCGGCATGACGATGATCCCGGAGGGCCGCCGGCTCTGGCCGTCGCTGACCGTCCGCGAGAACCTCGAGATGGGCGCCTACGCCGCGCCGCGCGAGCGGACGGCGGAGCGGCTCGCCGAGGTGCTGCGGCTCTTCCCGCACCTCGAGAGCCGCCAGGACCGACTCTGCGCGAACCTCTCCGGCGGCGAGCAGCAGATGGTGGCCATCGGGCGCGGGCTCATGGGCGCGCCGGCGCTGCTCCTGATGGACGAGCCGTCGCTCGGGCTCGCGCCGCTCGTGGTGCGGGAGATGCTCGAGGTGATCCGCGCGATCGCCGCGGCCGGCACGACCGTGCTGCTCGTCGAGCAGAACACCGCCGCCGCCCTCGAGATCGCGAGCTTCGGGTACGTGCTCGAGACGGGGACGGTGGCGCTGCAGGGCGAGGCGGCGGCGCTCCGCGACGACCCACACGTGAAGGAGGCCTACCTGGGCCTCGACGACGAACGGAGGAACGGCACATGACGACGACGAGGAGCTGGGCGATCGCGATCGGGCTCGCGCTGGCGGCGGCGGGGCCGGCCCGGGCGGCGGCGGGCCCCCAGGTGAAGCTCGGGGCGCACGCCCCGCAGACCGGGAGCCTCGCCAAGCACGGCATCGAGCAGGTGAAGGGCATCCGGGTCGCGGCCGAGGAGTTCGAGAAGCGGCGGGGGATCCCGGTGGAGCTCGTCGTCTACGACGACGAGAGCCAGCCGCAGAAGGCGGTGGCCGCGGTGGAGAAGCTCGCCGGCATCGACAAGGTGCAGGGGCTCGTGGGCGGCTACGGCTCGAACCTGGTCGGCCCGGCGTCCGAGGCGGCCGAGCGCTACGACACGCCCTACATGACCACCGGCGCGGTGGACACCAAGCTCACCGCCAAGGGCTTCAAGAACTTCTTCCGCCTGAACTACATGCCCGGCTACGCCAGCGCCCAGTCGATGACGATCCGGGAGCTCTTCCAGGCGAAGAAGGTGGCGATCCTCTACAACAGCCAGTCCGCCACCACCGAGATCGCCGAGGAGGTGCGGCGGCAGCTCGCGGCCGGGGGCGTCGCGGTCCCGGTGTTCGAGAAGTTCGAGAAGGGGACCACGAACTACAAGCCGCTCCTCCTCAAGGTGAAGGACGCGGGCTGCGAGGTGCTCCTCGTCGAGGGGTACTTCCCCGACTACGCGGGCACGATCAAGGACGCCCGCATCCTGGCCCTCCCGGTGAAGGCGTACGTGGGCGCCTGGGGCATCGGCACGCCCGAGTTCATCCGCGAGCTCGGGCCCATGAGCGAGCACGTCTACGGGACCTCGATCTGGGAGCTCGGCACCGCGCCCGCCGCGGCCAGGGCGGAGGAGACCCGCTTCGTCGAGGCCTACCGCGCGAAGTACAAGGAGGATCCCTCCTACATCGCGATGCTCGGGTACCTCTCGGCGGAGTACATGCTCGACGCCATCGTGAAGGGCGCCGGGGGCGGCGCGCCGAGCGCGGCCGCGACGCGCCAGGCCCTCCGGGCGATGGACCAGGTGACGCCCATCGGGCGGGTGGCCTTCGACGAGCGCGGCGATCCCCGGCACTTCACGGCGGTGCTGTTCCAGACCGAGGGCGGGAAGCAGGTGGTGGTCTACCCGCGCGACCGCGCCAACGGGAAGGCGCTCTACCCCGCCGTCCCCTGGAACGTGGCGCGCTGACCCGCCGGCCCGCCCCGCGCCCGCCCCGTGGTCTCCACCGACACCATCGCGCAGTCGCTGCTCTCGGGGGTCCTCGAGGGCGGCGACTACGCCCTCTACTCCCTCGGGCTCGCCTTCGTCTTCGGGATCCTGCGCATCATCAACCTCGCCCACGGCGAGGTGGTGGTGCTGGGCGGCTACGTCTCGTACTGGCTGCTCGTGAAGTGGGGGGTGAGCCCGCTCCTGTCCCTGCCGCTCGCCGGGCTGGCGGGAGGCGCCGCGGGCCTCGTCACCTACCGCGTGTTCCTCGGGCGGGCGCGCGAGGCGCCGGAGCTCAACACCCTCATCCTCACGTTCGGGATCCACGTCCTCATCGCCAACGTCTTCCTGCAGCTCTGGACCGGGGATCTCCGCAGCATCGAGGTGGACCTGCTCGAGCGCCCGATCTCCGTGGGGCCCGTCCGCGCCAGCGTCGGCGAGCTCCTCGCCTTCGTCTTCGCCCTCGCGGTGGTGGCGGGGATGCAGCTCTTCCTCTCCCGCACGCGGGCCGGGCGGGCCATCCGCGTGACCGCCATCGACCGGGACTCGGCGGCGCTGGCCGGGATCGACGTCGCGCGCGTGGACCGCCGCGCCTTCGTCATCGGCGGCGTCCTCGCGGGCGTGGCGGGACCGCTCCTCGGGGTGCTCGCGCACCTGAGCCCCGGGGTGGGCGGCCCCCTCACCGTCAAGGCGTTCATCCTGACGGTGCTCGCCGGGGTGGGCTCCATCTCCGGGCTGATCGCCGCCGGGATGATCCTGGGGGTGGGGGAGGCGATGACCGTCACGTTCCTCAGCTCGTCGCTGCGCGAGCTCTTCGGCTTCGTCCTCTTCCTCGGCATCCTCCTCGCGCGCCCCTCCGGGCTGTTCGGGCAGAGGATCTGACGTGAGGGGCCCCCTCGCGAAGGTCCGCGTCTCCGAGCGCGCCGCCGCGCTCGCGGTGTTTACCGCCGTGGCGCTCCTCCCGGTCGCGCTGCGGTTCAACCCCTACTACCTCAGCATCCTCGTCGCGGCCCTGGTGCTCGGGGCGGTCTCCATCGCCTGGAACGTCCTCGGCGGCCTCTGCGGCCAGGTCTCGTTCGGCCACGCCGGGTTCTTCGGCGTCGGCGCCTACGCCTCCGCCGTGCTCTCCATGAAGGGCGACCTGAGCCCCCTCGTGGCGATGCCCGCCGCCGGTCTCGTCGGGGTCGCGGCGTCGCTCCTCATCGGGCTCCCCGCCTTCAAGCTGCGGGGCCCGTACTTCGCCCTCGCGATCCTCGGCTTCGCCGAGATCCTGAAGCTCCTCGCCCTGAACCTCGACCCGCTCACCGGCGGCTCGCAGGGGATCTTCGGCGTGCCGCCCCCGCCGCCGCTGCGCGTCGGGGGGCTCGAGATCGAGTTCGCGGTCTCGCGGACCTCGAACTACTACTTCGCCGCCCTCCTCCTCCTCCTCGTGTGGGCGACCGCGGTCCTCGTCCGCCGCTCGCGGGCGGGCGTGGCGATGGCCACGGTCCACGCCGACGAGGAGGCCGCGGCGGGGATCGGCGTGCCGGTGCTGGGCACGAAGGTCCTCGCCCTCTCGATCTCCGCCTTCTTCACCGCGCTGCTCGGCGCGTTCTTCGCCCACTACGTCCACTACCTCGCGCCGGACGGGGCCTTCGATCCGTCCTGGTCGATCATGCCCATCGTCGCGGCGCTGTTCGGGGGGATGACCACCCTCGTCGGTCCGGCGCTCGGGGCCCTCGTCATCACCGGCCTCGACGAGTTCCTGTTCAAGCGGCTCTTCGAGACCGGCCACCAGCTCTTCTTCGGCCTGCTCCTCGCGATCGTCATCGTCTGGGCCCCCTCGGGCCTGCTGGGCGGACGGATCGCGCGGCCGGCGGCGCGGCGGGAGGCGGCGTGACGAGCGACAAGCTCCTCGGGGCGGCGGAGGCGGTCCGGACGCTGCTCTTCGACGGGGCGACGGTGATGGTGGGCGGGTTCGGCCTCGTCGGCGCGCCCCTCACGGTCGTCTCGGCGCTGAACGCCAGCGCGGTGAAGGACCTCACCATCATCAGCAACAACCTGGCGGAGACCGGGGTCCACCTCGGGCGGACGCTGCTCCTCGGCAAGGTGCGCCGGGCGGTGGGGACGTACTTCAGCACCAACCCCGACGTCGGGCGCTGGTACGCCGAGGGCCGCCTCGAGGTGACCCTCGTCCCGCAGGGCACCTTCGCCGAGGCGATCCGCGCCGGCGGCGCGGGGCTCGGCGGCTTCTACACGCCCACCGGGGTGGGCACCCTCCTCGCCGAGGGGAGGGAGACCCGGGAGATCGGCGGCCGGCCCTACCTGTTCCAGGAGCCCCTCACCGCCGACGTGGCGCTCATCCGCGCCCACCGGGCCGACGTCCTCGGGAACCTCGTCTACCGGGAGACCGCGCGGAACTTCAACCCGCTCATGGCGACCGCGGCGCGGACGGTGATCGCCGAGGTGGACGAGATCGTCCCGCGCGGCGCCCTCGATCCCGAGCAGATCGTCACGCCCCACCCCTTCGTGGACCACCTCGTCCTCGCGGAGGAGCGGCTGTGAGGGACCTCATCGCCCGGAGGGCGGCCCGGCTCCTCCAGCGCGGCTGGGTGGTGAACCTCGGGATCGGGATCCCGACGCTCCTCGCGAAGTACCTCGACCCCGACGAGATCCACCTCCACACCGAGAACGGGCTCCTCGGCGTGGGCCCGCCGCCCGGCCCCGGCGAGCGGGATCCCAACCTCATCGACGCGAGCAAGCAGCTCGTGACCCGGCGCGCGGGGGCGAGCTTCTTCGACAGCGCGGTCTCCTTCGCGATGCTGCGCGGCGGCCACGTGGACGCGGCCGTGCTGGGGGCGCTCCAGGTGGACGAGACCGGCGTCGTCGCGAACTGGGCCGTCCCGGGGGATCCGGTCCTCGGCGTGGGCGGCGCGATGGACATCCTGGCCGGCGTCCGCACGGTGATCGTGGCGATGACCCACGCCACCGCCGACGGCGCGCCCAAGCTGCTCCCGCGCTGCACCCTCCCGATCACCTCGACCCGGCCGGTGGACTGGATCGTGACGGAGCTCGCCACCTTCCGGCGCGAGGGCGGTCGGCTCGTCCTCGTCGAGGTGGCGCCGGGGACGACCGTCGAGGACGTCCAGGCCCGTACCGCGGCGGCGCACGCCGTGCGCCTCGATCCGGCGGCGCTGCCTTGAGCGGGGCCGGACCGGAGGGGGGCCGCCCGGGCGGCGGGGGATCGCCGCTGACCGAGCGGCTCCTCGCCCAGCTGGCGCTCCCGGTCGTCGGGGCGCCCATGTTCACGGTCTCCGGCCCCGCGCTCGTCGTCGCACAGTGCACGAGCGGGATCGTCGGGGCCTTCCCGGCCCTGAACGCCCGGCCGAGGGAGCAGCTCGACGACTGGCTCGCGGAGGTGCGCGAGGCGCTCGAGGCCCACCGGGCCCGCCATCCCGGGGCGCGGGTCGCGCCGTTCGCGGTCAACCTGAACGTCCACGCCTCGAACGGCCGGCTCGATCACGACCTCGACCTGTGCCTGAAGCACCGGGTCCCCCTCGTCATCACGAGCCTCCGGGCACCCGCGGGCATCGTCGAGCCGGTCCATCGCCACGGCGGCCTCGTCTTTCACGACGCCACCTCCGTCCGCCACGCGGAGAAGGCGCTCGAGGCCGGGGTGGACGGCCTCGTCCTCGTCTGCGCCGGGGCGGGGGGGCACGGCGGGACGCTCTCCCCGTTCGCGCTGCTCCCCGAGGTGCGCCGCCTCCACGCCGGCCCCATCGCGCTCGCCGGCGCGATCGCCACCGGCCGGGCGGTCCTCGCCGCGCGGATCCTGAGCACGGGCTCGGAGCACGTGATCCTCGAGGTGAAGGACCCGGGAAGGCCTTCGCCGCGGGGATCGTGACCGCCGTCGTCCCCGAGGCGGAGCTCCTCGACCACGCGCGCGGCGACGAGGGGCAGCTCACGTCCGGTCCCCCGCCGCGAGCGTGCGA
>OBLY010000054.1_pt1 | contig 15705 bp, 11 predicted proteins | sample 1539041 | NCBI WGS metagenome assembly OBLY01 (sample SAMEA2690973, study PRJEB22502) | sediment metagenome | biome: Billabong; feature: Tropical; material: Sediment | place: Australia | collected 2013-05-14 | depth 1 m
CAGCTCTCTTCGCAACCGGGGGTTTTATGAGATTACCCACTGATGCCATTATTGCTGTCACCTATAAGTGCAATAGTAAATGTGTGATGTGCGATATCTGGAAAAAGCCTGCCTGTGAGGAAATAGAGCCCAGGTCATATACAAAATTGCCTGGTTCACTTAAGTATATCAATATATCTGGAGGCGAGCCTTTCCTGAGAAAAAATCTTCCTGAGGTAATTGCCGTCATAAGTGAAACCTGTAATGAACCGAGAATAGGGATTTCTACAAATGGTCTATTCACAGAAAGGATTAAAGAACATATGGAAACAATACTCTCAAATGGTATAAGAAATGTAAGCGTAAATGTTTCCATTCACGGAATAGGGAAATTCCATGACTCTGTAGAAGGCGTAAAAAATGCATTTGACAGAGCTATGAATACCGTACAAGTCTTAAAGGAAATAGGGGCTAAGGATTTAGGAATTGCTTATACCGCTACCAACCATAACATCAGTCAGCTCTCTAATGTCATTGAATTGGCAAAGGAATTGGATGTCCAGTATACTTTTTGCGGGATAGCACACAGTTCTGAATTAATGTTTAAGTCTACTAATGAACCCATAGCAGACCTGGAAGAGCTACGTAGTCAGCTTGAGAAGCTGACAAAAAACCATTTAAAATCGTTTTATCCAAGGGACTGGTTCAGGGCTTATATAGACAGCGGCAATTATTATCATGCTAAAACAGGGAAACGAAAAATAGAGTGCGGCGCCGGGATTTATTTTTTCTTTATGACCCCGAATGGAGATATACATCCGGATAACGTATTAAACTGGAATTTCGGAAATATAACTAAACAAACCTTCGATGATATATGGAGTTCCGGGGAAGCTAATGAATTCAGGAATAAAGTAAATATCAATAACTGTCCAAATCCATGCTGGATGCTTTGTACAGTATTTCCGCATATGAGACACAACGCGTTAAACTGTATAAAGTGGGTTCTGATTAATAAATTTAAAGTTAATGCAGGTATGAACTTCAGTCCTGTTCAACAAGAAGAACAGGTGAGCGATAAGTAAGAAAGGCTTAAATAACCAGACTTAGATATTACAGGTATGATATCACTTAGAAGGGAGGAAAAATAACACCGAGTGGCTAAGGTCTAATTCCTTGAGTGCGGAAGCTCATCGGATTACCAAAAAAGTAACTTGAAGATAAAATGAGTGGGAAATCTTCTCTGGAAATGGGGGTATTAGTATTGGATTTTATACGCAGGAAAGGATAGAGAAAAAAATAAGCGCGGGCCTTACTGCACTTATTAAAACGGGGCTGAAAATCAAAGAAGGCATTTCTTTGAAGAGCGTGGGAAAAATAGGAATTCCGATCTCAGCTTACTCAGGGACAGGTATGTACCCTGAACATTCTAATCAAACAGTATTAAAAATCTTGAAAAGGTAAAAAGAGGATAAGAAAAAAATCAGTATTTGCACAAAAGATGGTATTCATGAAGAATGAAATAAGAACAATATTAGTATCCCCGCATTCGGACGATATCGCATTTTCCTTAGGTGGGACTTTATTACAGGATTTTTTCCATGTGCCGTCCCTGATGGTAACTATTTTTACAAAATCCAATTTTTCGCCATGCATTAAAATACCTGAACCTGAAAAAATATCAAAAATAAGGCATTTAGAGGATATTGAATTCGCTGACAGATTGGAGATTGAACTTCAAAGTTTTGGTTTCTCAGAGCCTCCACTTAGAGGTTACTCGCGCCGGCGGGATATATTTGCGAACAATGACCCTGCTTCAGACCCCATATACACAGAAGTATATCATGCTTTATCAAAACTAATAAAATCATCTGAATGCGAATTGATAGTATCGCCCATGGGTCTTGGGAACCATATCGACCATGTTATTACATGTAATGTTTGCTGCAGGATTGCCAGGGAAAATAATATAAGAATTGTTTTTTATGAGGATCTTCACTACGCATCGCAGTTAACTTTTAAACAAATAAGAGTAAGAGCAAACTCTATCAGTCCGTATCTCCAGCCATGGAAAATAAATATTACACCTAAATTCAATGATAAAATTGAGAATATAAAGTTATATAAGACACAGGCAAGGAGGATTTTCCAGACCTTGATCAAGTCGCATGCTCTGCGTCTTGGCATAGAGAATAAAAATTTGAAAGAACTGGCAGTGCCATACAACCTATTCAAATACTTATTATTTTTGTTTACCAACAAATGCGTACAGATTCCTTTATATGAACGCATATGGCATATGAATATGGAGGGGCAGGATGAACATAGCGCTTATAGCACCTGAGTTCCTGCCGAACTGGGGAGGAGCGGGAACGTATACAATTGAGCTTGCAAAATATCTTTCAATGAAACATAATGTGCACGTTATAAGTTTGAGAAGAAAAATCGACAACGGATCTGCGTATAGCGATGAAAAGATACTTGATTTTTTCGATAATAAAATCCATTTGCATACGATCTCAGATGCCAATGATACTTTTCTTTATAACGCAGCCTTCCAGTACTCATGTTTCAAGCACCTTCCCAAAATCTGCAGGGATAATAAAATAGATATTATCCATGCCGATGTTCCTCACATGTCCGATGTTATATTAAGATTGATAAAATCAAATAAGCACATGGTAACTACAGTACATACCATTATTGAGGGACATAAACAGGGGATTCTGGCATCAGGTCTTGATTTCCGGGATATGGATGCATCCGAGAGATACACGCTCGGACTTTTTCCCATACTGAAGCTTATTCAGACACTTTATTTGAAAAGGTCCCCGACAATAATAACGGTCTCGAACTGGATGAAGAGGTTACTGGAACAGAACTATGGGATCCGGGGGATAAACATGATCCATAATGGAATAGACCATGAGCTATTTTCACCTGAGAAAAAAAATCATGCGGTGGAAGGTCTTGATACAGATAAACCCGTTGTTCTCTTTTCCGGGAGGTTCATTGCATTAAAAGGGATCAATATTCTGATAAAAGCTATGCGGCGGGTGCTCAATGAAACAAGAGATGTTCATTTTGCTTTTGCCGGGCCGGAGGCGAACAGCAAGTGGGTAAGAATGCTCGAGCATGAGGGCATACCCTCACACGGCTATTCTTTCCTGGGATATATCCCGCATGCAGAAATGCCTGAGATATATTCAAACTCATCGATTTTTGTTCTTCCGAGTTTAATAGAAAGTTTTCCATTCAGTATCCTTGAGGCAATGAGCTCCGGCTCCGCCGTTATAGCGTCCAATGTCGGAGGAGTTCCCGAAATTATAGATGATGAAGTTGACGGTCTGCTTGTACAGCCCGGTAATCCGGAGATATTAGCAAAAAAATTGTTATTTTTATTAGATAATGAGTCCGAAATAAAAAAATTATCAAAAAATGCCCGTGAAAAAATATTGGGGGAATTTACGTCTGAAATAATGTCTAACAGGACAGAGAGAATTTACGAACAAATATTAAAAGAGGAGACAATATGAAAGTGCTATTGGTGAACCCACCCAGGTTTAAAAAGGTATCTGTTATCAGGGAAGATAGGTGTGAAATCATAGAGAAGAACTCGGTTCTGCCTCCGTACAGTCTGCTCCAGATAGCATCTATCTTGCGGAAAAAAGGGCATGAGGTCAGCCTTATTGATGCTAACGGGGAGAATATCAATTACCCGGCTCTTGAAAAGATGATCTCAGGGATGGACTACGGGGCTGTTATTTTCAGGTTTATTCCTGCAGCATTTGACTGGGATATTCAAACTGCAACAATTTCAAAGAAACATTCCGATGCCCCGATAATCGGCATCTGCTGGACTCTTGGCAGTTCTGCGAAGACCGTTCTGAATGAGGCGATGGACGTTGATATTTACTTAATGGACGAGTACGAGGCTGTGGCGCCGGAGCTCATTGACAGGCTCTCAGTCAGGGACGGGTTTTCGGACCTGGCTGGTATTGCATACCGTCATGAAGGTGAAATAATAGTCAACAAAGATGCATCTCCTATAAAAAATTATGACGATATACCTATACCTGCGTATGACCTGCTGAAATCCTTTGATTTTTATTACGCAGACACTAAACACGGCCAGCCTTTTACGATAATGTACACGAGTAAGGGCTGCCCCAACTCCTGCATCTACTGTACGATGGCTAATACGAAATGGAAAGCAAAGTCTGCTGAGCGTGTGCTTGAGGAACTGCGGCACCTTAAGCAGAATTACAATATTAAAACCATAATGTTCTTTGATGAAGCCTTTACTATAAACAGAAAACGGGTTGAAAAGATCACCCAGGCAATTATAGACGAAAGGCTGGATATCCATTGGTATTGTAATTCCAGGGTCGACCTTATAGACAGGGACCTTCTTGAAAAAATGAAGCAGGCCGGATGCAAAGCGGTTTGCATGGGGATAGAATCCGGGAGCCAGAAGGTTATAGCCGTGGCGAATAAGAGAATATCCGTTGAAAGATCGGCTGAAGCAATAAAAATGGTCAAGGATGCGGGACTTAAAGTCTACTGCAGTTTTATTTTCGGATTACCGGGTGAAAACCGGGAGACGGTTAATGAAACTATCGAGTTTATCAGAAAAACTCTTCCCACAGGTGGCGAATTCAATATCGCGACACCCTATCCGGGGACAAAGCTGCATGAGATCGCCATGGAAAAAGGGTGGATAACAGGACAAAGCGATTTCAGAACCATGAACCAGAATAAATCGATAATGAAAACAGATGAATTAACATCCGAAGAGATCGAGAGGGCCAGGGAAAAGGCACATCATGCGCTGTTTTTGAATCCTAAGTGGTGGGCTCAGAACATCGGATACGTTATCAAGAATCCTGAAGATTTTAGTCTTGCCAGTAAATACGCTATCGGCGCATTAAAATTAGCTTTAGCACATTAAGGATGGGGATTGATGGAGACAAAAACCTTTTTAATGACCTCCTCTTACTACCCCCCTCACCATATCGGAGGGGACGCTACCCATGTTAAGTACCTCTCGGAAGAACTGGTAAAGCTCGGGCATGAAGTGCATGTGATGTACAGCCTTGATGCCTACAGGTACAAAAAGCCGGATTTCAGGGGGTCATTAAAAGAAACAGAAGAAGTTAACGGTGTTTTTCTCCATCCGCTGCAATCGCCTTTAGGAAAGGCTGACCTGTACCTTACATATCTTCTGGGAAGATCGGCGTGTGTTAAAAAGAATTTTGATCGGCTTTTAGGTGAAGTCAAACCCGATATTGTACACAACCACAACATTTTCTTTCTCGGGTACGATATCCTGAAAAAGCAGGGAAGCTATACCAATCTTTACACAGCCCATGATTACTGGTTGATATGCCAGAGGTTCGATCTGATGAGATACGGCCAGAGCGAATGTACTCAGAAAGACTGTCTTTCGTGTACCTTCAAGTCAAAAAGGTTTCCCCAGACGTGGCGGAAAAGTAAAGGATTCAATGAAGCGACAGAAGATATTGATACTGTTATTGCTCCAAGTAATTTTATGGAAAAAAAGCTCTCAGAATGGCTTCCTGTAAAGGCTAATATAGTACATATCCCCAACTTTGTTCCTTCTCCACCCAAGGACATAAAAGACTCCAGCTATTCAAACTATTTTTTATACGTTGGGGTTCTTGAAAAACATAAGGGGATTTGCAATCTGTTGAAAATATTCAGGGATTACGGCAAACAGATAGATGCAAAGCTTATAATCGCCGGAAAAGGCAGCCTTAAAGAGAAAATCATAGATTATGTAGCGAAAAACAAACTGGAAGATAAAATTATAGTCCTGGGCTGGGTGAGTGATGAGATGCTCTGGTCACTCTATAATGATGCTCTGGCGCTTGTCATCCCGTCTATCTGGCCTGAGAATAATCCCATTGTCGCGCTTGAGGCTATGTCAGTTGGGACTCCTGTAATCGGAACTGATGCAGGGGGAATCGGGGAAATTGTTGAGAAGATAGATAAAAGTCTTATTTTCAAGGAAAATGGACTGGAGAGGATAGGAATGGTTTTGCATAATAAGGCTCTTTATTCCAAGGAGAAAATCAAGCAGGTCTATACCAGGTGGTATTCTTTGGGAGGGTATCTGAGAGAGTATGAAAAAACATTCTGACGCTGTTTATAAATTTTATTTTGAGGTTATGCTTTATGCCGGAAAAAATAATAAATGAAATCGATTACAAAACGCGTGAAGAATTTAAAAATTCTCAGCAGGGAAATAAGTTTGCTTATACGGGGTCCTGGTTCTCAGCCCCCCTAGAGCCAAAAATATACATATTTTTTGCCGTAATTAGCATAATATTTTTATTTTACGGTATCTGGCAAATAAAACCTGTTGTAATCAATGTAGACGATTTTCTCGGATTACTATCTCACTTAACCCTGGCATATTGGATTGGATATGCATTGATTGTGTTTTTCTCCATCAAACTATATTTAGACAAAGAAATAAAACGTGATGGTATATATTTGATATACCTAGTTATTATTGGGCTATTCCTTTTTGGAATACCGATATTTGCAGAAGATAACGCACGATTTGCATGGTCTTACTATCCTGCAGGAGAAGTTAAGACAGTCTTAGAAACAAAGCATGTGGATTCTGAATCAAATTATCCTCTGATGACCTATCGTTCCTGGCCGGGTATGCATCTTATTTCCGCATTTATTTTGTATTTAACAGATATTAAAATAGAAAATTTATTAAAATATATGCCGTTATTTTGGGTATTCTCAGTTCTATTAATTACCTTCAGTATCGGAAAACGCCTCAGATTATTATCAAGCCAATCCTTTATGGCGTCTTTTCTTATCCTGGCATCGCTCTGGACAGGTCTTTACTACTACGGACCCCCATCTCTTGCATATTTATTGTATATATTGTTATTTATGTTTATAGTTGTATTCAATAAATCTAAACCAAATACATCCTTGGCAGAAGCTAATAATCATGAAAATATTGAACTCATAAAAGATAAAATCATACATACTGTACTGATATTCCTGACATTTATTGCCCTAGTAATAACACATATATTAACTCCTATAGCGGTGATTTCTTCTTTTATAATCTCATCACCCTTTATTCAGACGTTCCGCAAAAAACGTACTAAATTCATAATAGTTCTTTTAATTTTATTTATCGCCTGGTATGTCTATCTTGCACCCCTTATGTTCGAGACCGGTGTAAAAGAGTTCATAAGACAGGCTACGCAACTGGATGTTTTGAGCTTTTTTAAAACCGAAAAATATAGTCCGGGTGAGTTTTTAACACGATGGATAGTACATTACAGTCGTCTTTTTTTCATGGGTATATACGCTATTGCTATGATTGCTGCATATGCTTTTTATATGACCGGCAGGACTAAAGGGGAACATGTAGAACTGATTAAAGTTTGTTTTTTCTGGCTCGTCGGTATTTTGGCACTTTTTGCATTTAAGTACGGTCGAAATGAAATAGATGACAGGATTTTTCTATATTCATTATTGCCAATGGTGTATATCATAATGTTTACATTTAATCGGAAAATCCTGGTCATCCTGGCAATTTTACTTGTCCTTTTTCACATGCCAGCGCATTACGGGACTGAAAGTTATGATTCGGTACAAACTACAGAACTCAGCGGTGCGAAATTTTTTACAGCAAATGCAGTATTTGATAACAGGGAAACGTATTTTTCTATGTGGGATACATTCATAGATTACTATAATCCTGAGAGAATTAAGGTATTCTGGAGGACAATGCCAGTTGCGGATAAACCAGATCCCTCAAGAATTGATCCCTCAACTTATATAATAAATAGCGATGGAAGCCATAATTTCTTATTTTATTCTTTTGGCTTTGACCCGCTCAAAGAATGGATACAATTGAACCGGGGTAAATTAAACTTGTTTTATGATAACGGCCACTACCAGATATACAAAAATAAACTGTAATGGGTAACTCTTGGAGATGTTCCGCTATAAGTCTTATTTATCGGGCTTTCATTGTAATTTAGAAAACTATATTAATAAATAAGCTCTTCATTGCTATAGAATGGGAGGGTTATGAAACTAGATACTGATATACACAAAGTTTTGCTCATAAGCCCACCGTGGTATAGGTTATTTGGGGGGGAGTGCTTTCACTCTCCTTTAGGATTATGCTATATAGGTGGAGTTCTTGAAAAAAATGGTTACGATGTAACAATCTATAATGCAGATTTCAATACAGGGAGAGAATTCCTATCAGATGATAAAATTACCGAGAAATACGATCTTTATTTGAACAATTTAAAAGATATAGACTATAAGATATGGAAAGAAATTGAGACTGTGCTTCATGAGCAATTACCCGATATTGTTGGAATATCTGTATCGACTGCAAAATATGGATCGGCACTAAACGTTAGTAGATTGGTTAAAAAATTAAATCCAGATATCCCTGTCATATGGGGAGGGATACATCCTACGATACTTCCAGAGGAAACTATAAAAAATAAAGATGTTGATATTGTCGTAAGAGGGGAGGGAGAGTACACTTTTTTAGATCTCATCCATAACATCCATAACATAAACAAATTAGAAAATGTGTTAGGTATCACCTATAAAGAAAATAATAGAATCATTCACAATCCGACTAGACCTTTAATCGAAAATCTGGATGAAATACCTTTTCCAGCGAGGCATTTGATATTGAATAAAGAAAAATACCCTCCGGAAGCCTTTGGAAATATATTTACAAGCAGAGGTTGTCCATACAATTGTATATATTGTGCATCACACCTGGTCTGGACCCATAAAGTCAGGTACAGGTCTCCATGGAATGTAATTAGTGAGATTAAGCAAATTAAAAATCTCTTTAAAACACGACAGTTTAGGTTTGAAGATGATAGTTTTACCCTAGATAAAAAATTCATTGAAAATATTTGTGATTCATTAATCCAAGAAAAAATTGACATCCAATGGTGGTGCGAGACTCGGGCAAATCTTGTCACCGACAATCTAATTAAAAAAATGAAGCAAGCGGGATGCGAGGAGATTACTATTGGCGTAGAATCTGGAGATGAGGAAACCCTTAAAAAAATAAAAAAGGGAATTACAATCGAACAGATAAAAAATGCATCCACAATATTAAATAAAAATAAGATTTTATTTAGCGCATTCTTTTTAATTGGTTTTCCTTGGGAGACTAAAACACATATTGATAAAACAATATCGGTAATGAAAGAATTAGACCCGTATCAGGCTTTTTTTAGTGCTGCGACACCATATCCTGGTACAGAATTATACGATATTTGCAAATCAGAGGGCTTAATACCGGAGAAGATTGATTGGAGCACATTTTTCCATCAAAGTCCTGATATGTATTTAAGTAAAAATCTTAAAAGAGACGAATGCGATAGAATAATTAAAGAAACGGAACTGTTGTTTGAAAAACATAATAATAAGAAGCGCAGAGAACTATTAATATCAGATCCATTAAACACCGCAAAAAAAATCATGAAAAGAGGTTACTTCAAACCGAAGGCTTTGTGGGCTCTATATCAACGTTATATATTGAAATAGTCATATCTTTCGTACCGATAATATCGCTTACAGACATGCAGACTGATGCGCCCGAAAAATATGTGTGCTCGCCAAGACATTACTGCTTATACTCAAAAGCTCCGATAGCATAACCTCCATGCTGAGGTCTGGGATTTCCGTCAAAATCAAATGCTGGTGCTTCGGAGGACGAACCTTTGCCTATAGCAGGCGAAGTGCTTTTCAGGTGAAAGTCCCCATTAATTGGGTCGACGAACTGGGGGTTTCCTTCGATATAATCGATACCCTTGGTCTCATCTTGCCCTCCTATGTAACCATCAATAAGATTATTGTTAATGGTGGCATTCACACCTGCTTTACTGACTATCTGATAATTCCTGTTCTGGCTGACAATGTTATTACCCACTGTGATGTTGGTGGCGCTTCCGTACTGAATGTTTATACCTCCACCCCAGTTATCCACCAGTCCATTATTGTATACAACATTGTTTATGAATGTAATGTTATCTATCGGACCATTTGTGTACCATGCTAAATTCAGTCCTACGGCAGCGTTGTTGTAGACGATATTATTGTAAACCCTGCTCCACTTGCAGAGCTATCATGTACCTTATTGCTAAATATCTCAATGTCGTGAGCAACTTCGTTCCAGGCATCTATGTAGATACCTGAACTTTGATGCTGGCTTACATCATTATGGTGAATCTTTCCGTTGCTTGATCCTCGTTTTACGACTATGCTTTCAAAGTTGTTGTTATAGACTTTATTGTTTTTTATTTCAAACCCATTAACCCATGCCAATGTAATAGTCTCATGCGTTTGCGAGCTTAATCCTTCCATGGTCTGAGCTTTTGTAACTTCATTCCCGTCTATGGTAATGTCCTTCCCGTTCTCTATGAATATTGCAGAAGATGCACAATTGCTAATATAGTTTTTCTCGATGGTTATGTTTGTTGGAAAATTAGATCCATAGTCACTTGTTACCATGACTCCCATGAACTTGGAGTTTATAATTTTGAATCCTGAGATATTTATATAACTTGAGCCAAAAATCTGAATCAGCCCATCCCATATTTCCACCGGTGTACCCGTGCCATCAATCGTAACGTTATCACCAGGATAAGCAGCAAAAGTAATAACCTTACCGGGACTTCCTGAGTTATTTATTAGAATTTTCTCGTTATATATTCCTTCCTTGACATAAACAGTATCGCCGGCAGCTAAAGTATTTGCAGCTTTTGTAATAGTTAGCCATGGTGATTGTTCTGTGCCCGGATTATTATCATTTCCGTTTTTAGCTACATAATAGGTATTATACGCTATAGCGGAAGTAGGCGCGGCTGTGTGAGACGGTTTTGCGATTGGCGTAGGCGTGGGAGCTGGTGCTGAAATTCTTCTCAGTGATACATCATCCACCCAGAAAGTTCCATAGCCGCTCTGGATATTGGCATAGACATAAAGATAAGCAGTATTAGGACTGGTCTTAAAATCCATACTCTTTTGTATCCAGTCATTCGTATCCTTATCGAATGCAAGGTTAATCTGGTGGAGCCAATTCTTGTTGGCATCGAGCTCGACTATCCTGATGGCAGGCATATGATTGATGCTAGCATTTTCGGTTTTTCCCCAGGCAGAAAGAGTATAGTACTGCTGTGGTTCCACTTTTATCAGATCGGATTTTGGATATCCGCTATCCCTGGCAGTCGTCCCCGGGACGCTTATTTTTATTGATTTTGTGCCATTGTGATGTATACTATCCCATACCGGAGTGTTACCCTCGGTAGTCACAAATTCCCAGTTTGATGGCTGTGTGTTGCCTCTCTCAAAGCCCGGATTTGCGATAAGGTTTTTATCTTTAGAGGGTGCAAATAATAAAATAGAGTAGATTAAGATAAGAGAAAGGATTACTATAAACGCAAGTTTTATCAAGTTGGTATTTTTATGCATTTTTTCTTCTGCGTTCATTCTAATTACACTCCCGTTGACCCCAAATGAATACAATTCGATAAACTTTTATAGAGGCAAGAATTTCTATATAGTGGATTTATAAAGATTGGAAACATTGTAAGTGAAGATGGATTTCTAAAAATAAAAGCTTAACTTTAAACTTGTGGAAATTCATAAAGAATGAAAGATGAAAGCGGGGTAAGGGTTAGTTATGGATTACCATATTGAGGAATTAAGTAATAAAAATGAAATGGATTGGAAACGATTGTGCGAAGAGAGCCAAGAGGGAAATTTTTTCCATACACTGCAGTGGAAACGAATTTTGGAGCAATCCTATAACTTCAAATCTCATTGTTTCCTATTATATCGAAATAATGAGCCGGTTGCACTTTGCCCGTTCTATGAAGCCAGTATTAACGGTGTCCGCGGTTTGATCTCATTACCCGACTCGGATTACAATCACTTGATAATAACCGACCAAAACGATCCCTTACTAGCATATCATATATTGGGTAAATGTAATGAAATTGCAAAAGAAAATAAGTTATCCTTTATACTTATCACTACTTTTAACGAATTGACAAGAGATCATTTCAGCAAATATAATCCTCTCCCTTTTCCGGTAGGCGGGGATATGGTGCTTGATTTAGAAGAATTTAGCCCTGACAGGATATGGAACGATAATTTCTCTAAACAAGAGAGGAAATATATCAGAAGGTTTGAGAACGATGGGTTTAAAATTAAAGAACTTAATTCGATAGAAGATATCAAAATTTTTTATAAGTATTATAAGGCAAACCTTGAAATTAAAAATGCCTCTCCTTACCCATTTTCTCATTTTGAAGATTTATTAAAAACGTACTCATCAACAGAGATGATACTGACCATGTTATACAAAGATGAGGTGGTGGCCGGAGGACAATTAGCTTTCCTGCATGAACCTAAAAAAACGATGTATATGAGATATCTATCACTGAACAGGGATATGCCAACAAGGTATCATTCAACGTGGTGTATATATTGGGATTGTATTGAGAGGGCAACAAAAATGGGATATAACAAAATATGTTTTGGTAGAACACCTCCCTATCAAAATGACAATCATTACCAATTAAAAGAAAAGTTTGGATGCCGTTTTGAAAAAGAATATTCCCTTATCATCCCCAGATCACATTTATTTAAACTAGGATATAACATATACTATAATATCTATAACTTCAGGAAAAAACATACGACCAGGTAGCTTAGACGGTCAAAGCGACGGAGAGTAACTTACAGGTCGCAATATCATTCCTGTCTGGTTTTTCTATAGATTTCGCCGGCTCCCCTATACCCATATTCATTATTCTATTTTTGAAAATAAGAGAAATATCGCAACCGGGATGAATATCTGATTGAACAGGGAGGACATTAATCATCACTTTGTCACTGCCAGTATCGATTTTAGAATAAATCCTGCCATATTTTTCATCTTATAGACCAAAAAAATAGCAACTAAAGTATTTGCTACAAGATAGGCGATGGCTGCACCCTCAATGCCCGAACTCCTTACAAGAGGCAGAGCTAAGGCAAGAGTAATAACAGCAATTACAGCATTGATTTTTACGACACTAAGAACTCTTTTTTGAGCGTTTCTTACTGTAGTGAAAATAATGTTCAGCGACATAGGCAGGCTTGTAATTGAAAGAATTATAAGCGTGGTTGATGAGTTCACAGCATAGGTCGGATTAAAAAGATTCAGTACGAATTTACCGAAAAACACAAAAAGCAGAATTCCTGGAAAAAGGAGGGCGGCATTTAATTTTATTGACTTTTTCACCTTCAGCCACAATTCACCGCTGTCTGAGGATTCTGCGAGAAGTGAGTTTGATATCGCCTGCGGAATTCCGTAGAGCAGACCTGCTATCATCATTGCTATGTAAAAGAAGCCTGTTGATTCCGTAGAAACCAGGTTGACTATCATTATAGGCAGTACAAGACGCGGAAGGGAGAGAAATATGTCTGAAAGATAGTTCCCTGCCGAGTACCCTGCCATGCTTTTAATTATGGGGTCAAGCATGGGAACGGGAAAATATCCTTTCCATACCAGGGATAACAAAAAAAGACCTGTTATAACTGCAAGCAGTACACCTATGCCCCATGCCATAAATATACCCATAGCTCCGAAAACTGAAAAGATCTGGAGGGGAAAAATCTTGAATAAACCGAAAAGCGTTTCTTTTGTCGTATGAAACGAAGATTTTCTTCCTGCTATGAATGCGCTACTTATGTTCGCAGAAGTCGTATAAAAGGCTGTAACAGCAGCAAAAAGTGTGCCGAATTTTAAACTACTGAGGATAGATTTCAATGGCGGCGCCCAGATATCAAGCCCCAGAACAAATATGGATGAGAAAACAAGCGATGCGGCGATGCTTGAAGTCAGGCATGAGTTTATAATCCTGCTGGCATTTTCCCTGTCCCTTGGCAGGTGGTATACAAAAGCCGTCTGGAAGCCCAGGGCGCTTATCATTGAGAGCAGGAGCATGCTTGATAATAATGCCGAAATTATCCCGACTTCATGAGGTGTGTAGTACCTGGCAGTTATTATCCAGAAGACGAAACCGAGAAGGAGGTTTAAAAGATTGGCTGCCATGAGATAGAAAGAATTTTTGAGTAGAGAGTCGTTGTAGATTTCCCTGAGAAAGCGCATGTTGTTTTCCTTTAGTACGATATGATAAAAGCATTTCGAAGAGAGCTCAATTTTAAATCAGTAATGCCAGTAATTACATATATCATACCGTATCATATCTTATTTTTAAATTTTATTTTTTCACTTTCCTTAATCTGTTTTATCTTATAGTCATATAATCTGTAATTCTCCAGCAGACTATGTTTTTTAATCTCATCGTACAGGAACATACAATTTAACATTTTAAACTGGAGCCCGGAAATGCGACCTTTTGTCATCATAACGATCCGATTATTGCTTCTTAACAGCGGCTGCCACCTGAGCTTATATGCTTCATCCCCTCTCAAGAAGTCAAATTCTTTTTGACCTCGGTTAATCAAATCTTTTAATATGTATAATATATGAATATTACCAACCGAATAGGAATAACTCGGGTTAAAGGCCGTCTGATAGTAGTAATATTTTCCATAATATTCAAAACCCAGAACACCGGATGCATGCTGTCCGTTAATATCCAAAAAGGAAAGATTCAACCAGCCGTTCTGTGCAAATGTTTCCGCAACTTCAGTCAAAAATCCTTTTTGAGACTCACTAAAACAAGGTACCTCCTGGTAATTCATTTTCTTTTGGTGCATTTCCCAGAAATCATTTAGGTTTTTTTCCAGGGAATCCACTGTAGTAAATTTTTTAAATTCTATACTGCCTACTTTTTTCTCTATATTTTTCTCGCCTTTTCGCAAATTTTTCCTGAACTTATTACTCAGCATCTTCAGATGGTCATCCAACGATGATTGGATAGGCAGATAAGGGGAAAAACCTGTTTTTTTCTCCCCTATGAACAATGAGTCCTGGCAGAACGACTGGTTATGCAATATATTGAAGAACTTTGAGTCGCTGGGTACCTGGTCAAAACGAAATATAAGTTTATTATAGTTAAGAAAATGTCTTATCAGGCTGAACATCGTAATGATTTGGTCATCATCCAGATCGGAATAAATAATACCTCCGTAATCAGATAAATTCAATCCGATATTTTCGATAACGGCATAGCTGAAAAGAAAAGTGCGATAAGTTGAATAAAGCAATGGTATAATTCCAATTATATCATCCTTATCCTCTACCATCAATATTTTTAATTTTTTGTTATCGCTGAAGTATTCCCACCATACAAAGAGCCACTCCCATGTTAAAAATATGTTTTTATCGCGACTCTTCGCCAAAAGATTATTCCATGTTCCCCTAATGGATTTAAAATCATCAACACTACTTATTTCCCTTATTTTCATTCTACCCCCGTCTGACTGACTGTTTTTTAAACTTAACCCCCGGCAGCTCGTAAACAGGAAAATACGTTTCAAACGTTTGATTAAAAACACAATTTAAGACGTAAATTTCCCAATTATGCAGTATAGTATTGCTAGATAGGATTGAAATAGATTGCGGTTTCTTTTACCAGAGTTCAAAAATTCAAAAGTAAAAGCAAAAATAAAAAAATAAAATTTGCCTAAAAATATGTAAGCCGGGCGTGATAGATT
>OBLY010000055.1_pt1 | contig 15574 bp, 19 predicted proteins | sample 1539041 | NCBI WGS metagenome assembly OBLY01 (sample SAMEA2690973, study PRJEB22502) | sediment metagenome | biome: Billabong; feature: Tropical; material: Sediment | place: Australia | collected 2013-05-14 | depth 1 m
TGTGACTGGAGTTCAGACGTGTGCTCTTCCGATCTTATAGGGATAATTGTCTTTCTTGCCTATCCAATATTCAATATCCAAACCGCTTATGCTTTGAGCCATTTGATTTATTTGTTCCTGGCTAACAGACTTATTATCTTTCAGCGCCTCACCTAGTAAATCTTTTATTCCATTTTGCTGCAACCCCAAAACATAATGATAAACGCTTATCCCGTTTATTTTTTCATCCGGAAGTTGCTTTTTGACATAAATAATATCTTTTTGATTCTCTAGAAGATTTGTCAGATTATTAGAAGAGCTCTTGAGACCAGTGATTTTATACCATTTCCCCGTAAACTGGCTTAAATCAATTGGCAAAAAAGACATTGAAGGAAGGCTGTCGATTTTGAAAAACAAGTCATTCCCTAAAATCACATAACTTCCCTCGCCCGAGAGCTGAATTCCCTGCATAATCGCCTGAAGAATTATTTTTCCCTGCGCGTTTGATTTGTTCGTGTCGTCTTTCAGCTTCAAAACAAAAGAACTGTTTGCCACGTTTCCAGCCCCGCTTATTCTAACATCGGCTTCAGTATGCGCGCCTGAAATACTCTTTATGTTTTCAAACATTTTCTGCAAAACCTTTTCCGGACTGGGCCTGAACGGGTTCCATAAGGGATCCCAAACTCTAAAAGCCAAAGCAACGCCAGCCCCCAAAAACACCAAAATCAAAACCCCGGCTAAAACTTTAAGCCAAAGAAAATTTCTTTTTTTTGGCTCCGGAAGCATTGCAGCGCCAGATTGCGGCGCCGCGCTATTATTATTTAAATCCATATTTTTATTTTGTTATTAATTCAAAATTGCTTGGGTTTATTTCTATTTTGATTCCTCTTTCAAGGCGGCCGTCGAGAAGAGCCGAAGCTAACGGATTTTCGACCTTTTCCTGGACAACCCTTCTCATTTGCCTTGCCCCAAATATGGGATTATATCCCAAATCAACTATCTTTTCTTTTAATTCTTCAGTTATATTTAACTCCACTCCCTTATCATACAAATTTTTCTGAAGTTTTTTAAGCAGAAGGTCGGCAATATCCATAAGGTTTTGCTTGCTCAAGGGAGTAAATAAAACAACTGCATCAAATCTGTTTAAAAGTTCCGGCCTGAAAATTCTTTCTTCAAACAAATAATCGGTCATCTTTTGCCTTACTCCTTCCCATTTTTCATTCGATTCCAAAGCTTTAACAATCATTTCCGCGCCAGCGTTGCTGGTTGAAATTATAATTGTATTTTTGAAATCAATTTTCCTTCCCATTCCATCGGTAAGATACCCCTCGTCAAAAACCTGCAAAAATAAATTCAGAATATTGGGATGTGCTTTCTCTATTTCGTCCAGCAAAACCAATGAAAACGGATTTTCCCTCACCGCATCCGTTAAAAGCCCTTCTTCAAAGCTTGTTCCAATAAGCCGGGGAATATCGTTCGAGCTTTGAAACTCATTCATATCCATTCTGATAATTTTGCTTTCCGAACCAAAATAAATTTCAGCTAAAGCTTTTGAGGTTTCGGTTTTCCCGACCCCGGTCGGACCCAAAAAAAGAAAAACTCCCATCGGCCCGTTCCTTACCGTAATTTCAGACCTTGCCCTCCTTAAGGCTGTTGAAACTTCTTTTACGGCCTCTTCTTGGTTTACAATCCTTTGATGGATCAAATCCTCCAAATGCAGTAAAATATCTTTTTCTTTCTGCTCTATTTCCCCCACTGGAATTTCCGCTTTTTGGGAAACAATTTTATTTATATGTTTTGGCAGAAGGATTTTTTCCCCGTTTCGCAAACTCGAAAGATAAACTGCCGATTCCTTAAGCAAGTCTATTGCCTTTTCCGGAAATGCCAAGGCGGGGAAATAACGTTCCGAAAGCGAAACAATGTCGCGCAAAGCAGGATATGAAATAAAAATTCCGTATTGCCCTTCCAAGGTTAAGGCTTGATATTCCAAAAGGCAAAGGGTTTCTAGGCGGGAAATTTCTCTCACCTCAACCTTCTGGAATAAAGATAAAACGGATGAATTTCTTTCCATTTTTCTCAAGCCTTCGTAAGTTGTAATGCCAACCGCCCTGAATTCGGAAAGCCGCAGGTAAGGCCCTAAAATGCCTGAAATATCCAGAATTCCCGGAGCTTTGGCTTGGCCAATATAATTTTCAAGATTATCGATTATTAAAATAATATTTCCAGCCGAAGCAACTTCTTGGAAAATTTTATCCAAAATAACCTCTATTTCTTCCGTGCTTTCAATTCTGGCAAGAAGTTCGGGCAAATTTAGCTCCACCACTCTTTTGAAATCTATCGGATTCAAGCTTTCTCCAGTTAAACATTCTTTCGCCAAATGATGAATAATGCTTTTTCTTCCCGTTCCCGCCTTGCCCACTAAAAGAACATTGTTTACTCCTTTTACCGATAAAATTCTTTCTAAAGATTCAAGCTCTTCCCCGTGCCCCACAAAAATAAAGTTTTTATTTTTAATCTGCTCCGTCAAATCTATGGAATATTTATCCAAAGTAATTGTGTATCCCGATGACCATGCTTTCGCTAAACTTCCTTTTATCTTTACTCTCTTCTTTTTCATTTCTTCAATCCATAATACAAGATTTTCAATATCTTCCGCCTTTAAGCTGTTCGCCATGAGATACTCTTTGAAAAACCTGTCTTTTTTTGCCAAAGCAGACAGGATTTCACCGGGCGTTGAAGCGGTTTTGGCGATAAATTCAAAATCTTCCGAAACTTTTTTCTCCCCGCCCCTCAAAACCGGAAAGCTTTTTATTTCTTTTTTAAGTTTTTCCAAGAAATCTTTTTTATTTATTAGCAGGCGGTTAAAAATAAAGTTAAATTCCGGATTCAAAACAATAACCCAGTAAAGCAAATGGGCTGTTTTTACCTCTGGAGAATTGGCCGCCTTAATAGCCTTTTTTACTGCTTTCCCCGCGGCATTTTTAAGCTTGCAAACATAAAAGTATTTTATGGCGCCAAAAATAAGCAGTGGAGGGAAAAAAATCCAAACCAAAATAACAGCCAAGCCGGCTAAGAAAATAAAAATTTCAGAAATAATTCCCGCCAAAATCAAGAATATCCTGACAATAGCTCCGAGAATTCTCGATGTTGAATTAAAAACCAAAGATTGGAAATTCTCCCAGACTTCAAAAAATCTTCTATAAGGAGAATAGTATTTGTGCCAGGGAGAAAAAAGAGTTTTAAGCAAATCGGGAACCGAAAAATAATTTAAATTGTATAAAAGCCTCTTTTCCCATTCGGCGCCAATGGCTTTTACCATCTCAAAATAATACCAAACCAAAAATCGCATTAATATATTATATCAACAACAAAATAAAAACACAAAAGTAAAAAAACTATTTAAATGAAACAAAAACATTTAACGAAGCATCGTTCTGGGGCAAACCGGAAGGATTGTCTTTTTTCAAAATCAAAGTTCCGGTAGGGGTCTGGGGCTTTTGAAATTCCAAAGTAGCTTTAAATGGAACAAAATTTCCAGAAGTCCAATCGCCTTGCGCCTGGGCTTGCCCTTGGGCGATAGTATTCCCATTCGCATCCTGCAGAACTACCGGGAAGCTTGCTTCAAAATACCAATTTTTTGCTTGACCGGTTATCTCCAAAGGGCTCGAAATTTCCTGGCCTATTCTTGGGTTATCCACTACGACTGAATCATTCTGGGCCTTTTGCAACTCTGCCGGCGGTTGTCCCGCAGGTTTATTGAAATATGCAAAATAGCCAAAAATTCCCAAAACAACTACAACTAAAACAACCAACAAAATATATATTTTTTTCATAAGTGGACGGTGCAGGGATCGGACCTGCGGTCTCTTCGATGTGAACGAAGCGCTCTACCACTGAGCCAACCGTCCTCAAACTGATTGCGCAATGCTCCCTGCCTGCCGGCAGACAGGTGCCGCTGAGCTATGCGCGCTTTTCCACACTTCTTTCAATTCCTTTTATCTGCTACCATATTATAATAATCTCAAATCAAAATGCAAATTTTAGAAATTCATTTCAATCCGAAGTTAAGAGAAGATTCGGTCTTTGAAACATTTATTCATGAGCCGGAAAATTCTTCCGAAAGAAAGCTGGGCAGCATGTATATGGCAGGAGAATTAAAAAATACGGTTTTTCCAAAGGGCTCGGAATTTTTAGCAAATCTTTCTAAAACAATTAAAAAAAGTTATTATCTTCAAACAGATAAAGAACCCGAGAAGGCGCTCTTAAAAGCCTTGAAAAAAGCAAATGACCATTTGGCGGAAGAAATTAAGAATGAAAATGTAAGCTGGCTGGGAAATTTCAATTTTGCCGCCCTTTCATTCAAAAAGGCAGACCTTTCTTTTACTGCTTCCGGCAATATAAAAATAATATTAATAAGGAACAGGGAGTTTATCGATATAGGGCAAAACCTTGATTTCAAAGAAATAGAGCCTTACCCTTTAAAAGTTTTTTTCAATACCGCTTCTGGAAAGCTTGCCGAAAACGACATTCTTTTAGTGACGAACAAAGAAATTTATAAATTTTTAAAACAAAGGGGCGCTTTGAATAATCTGGCAAAATCTTCAAACCTTACAGCTTCTAAAGTTAAAAAATTAATTCCTCAAAATGATTTAACGGGTCCCCTCCTTGTCTTTTCCTTCGAAAATCTGGACGAAAAAAAAGCCGTTTCTTCCAAGGTTATAATTAAAAAAGATGATGAAATCAAAATTCCGGCTATAGTTGAAAAGTTGCAGGAAGAAAAAAAACCAAGAAATAAAATTATAGCCTTAATTTTAATTGCTTCTGTTGTTTTAGCCTTTGCTATAGGATTTATGGCTCTTAAAATATTTAGCAATAAAAAAGTTGTTAAAATAGAAGATAAAATTCCGCGGGTAGAAGGATTGGCAGAAATAACCGATTTTCCCAAGCCAAATTCCGGCATAGACGCAAACGGCAATTTGTTTGCTTATTATTTTTCAAATCTTTACACTTTAAATCCTCAAAATTGCAAAATAACCAAGGCAAACAAAGATTGGCCGGTTGATAATGCAAGCGCCTGCCAAAAGCCAAAATCAATAGCAATAGACGGGTCGGTTTGGATATTAAATGGAGATAACTCGGTTTTAAGATATTATGCCGGAAAGTTTAAAGAGAAAATCCAAATTCTAGGAAACCCTTTAAAAATCGAAACCAATACCGATGTCCCCTATTTATATTTTTTAGAGCCGAATAAAATTACAATCACCCAAAAAGACGGCGCTTTGGTTAAAGAAATAAAGGGCGCTGAATTTAATGATTTAAAAGATTTTTCCATTTCAGCAGATGGAAAAATTCTCTATGTTTTAAACGGGTCTCAAGCTTATTCAATCTCCCTTTAACATTAAACTCAAATTCCCCAAATAAGGAATACGGATAGGGTCTCCGTTGAAAGCTATGGCTTTGCCTACAATTTGGCTGTATTCCACCGGCGGATCCGGCTCTTCATTCGCATCGCCTTTAACAATGGCGGTGTCAGTTCCTTTCTCTATCACTCTATGGATTATAAAGCCGTTCTCGCTTTTATAAACCACCACGTCCCCGATGTTTATGTCTTCTTTCCCCTCAATTCCTTTTATAAAAACAATGTCACCCCGGTTTAAAACCGGCTGCATGGATTCAGAGGCAATTGAAGCAATGGGATATTCCGTTTTTAAGGCAAAAACCAGTATTTTAGGAAGAATATAAACTGCAATCCCTAAAACTAAGAAATAAAGAAAAACAGCTAAAATTAAATTCGACTTTCTGCTCATAAAAGGTGGAAAATATAAATTTTTCCGTTATATTTTTTATTTTCGGCCGTAGGCGGGATATTAATCGTAAAAGAAATTTCCTTCTCTTCTCCAGGAGAAACGCTGAAAAAAGTTTCGCCTTTTTCTATAAACTTTGAAATTTCTCCCGTTCCCAAAATAAGCATGTAGCTGGGAATTTTACCCGTGTTTGCAATTTTGACATATTTTACCGCGTTGTAATTTTTGGCTAAATCGCCGAAATCAAGCAATTCTGTCGACGGGTTCACTCCAATAAAATTGCTTTTATCTATCACATTAACTGTCATTTTATAGCTTGAACCGCTGGCAATTTCAAAAACAAAAAAAGCCAGGACTAAAATTATAACAGCGATAATAATCTTTTTAAACATTTTCATAAATTATGAAAACGGTTCGCCCTTAAAGTAGGATCTCCAGAAAGGGCGAAACCGTTTTTAGGCAATTTACATGTTTGCCGTTACATCAACATTCGAACAAGAATTGTCATCGCCTCCCATTACGCTTATCACCAAATCACACCCCATTTCTTTTCCCGCAAGGCTTGAATCCAGTTCAAAACCTTTGTGGGCAAAATTTGAAGGGCATGATCCTTTTATGCAAGGGGCTTCCAAATCAATTGTCCATGTATCTTGATTATGGCTTGAAGTTAAAGCTCCCTTAGCCAAATTGTCATTTGTGTCTTTCACATTCCAATCGCTCACCGAACCATGAAAAGCCGGAATAGATTTTGTGTCGCTTGTAGGATTAACCGCTGTTTTTGACAAATATGGGCAAAGCACTGGCATCTTTACGTATCCCGATGGACATTTAAATTCATCGTCTTTTTGTTGAGCAGGAACGCGGTCATCCGAATCATTCTTGTTAACGCAAACGGGTTTCTGGGCAATTGTGTATTTTATTTTCTCGGTCGGTGTAGGAGTCGGGCAATTTTCCTGGGTTACTTTTACGTTATCCAAGAAATTTCCCAAACCATCGGCAACGCCTCCTCCCACAAATTCAATTTTTGTAGAAGAACCGGTTGCAGTAAACTCAACTTGGAAAGGCATCCAATTCGGTTGAGTCAAAGATGTTCCGGAAGCTGTTTCTTCCTGAACTTTCTGTCCATTAATCTTTACTATTACATCGTTTTCATTAGCTCCTGTTCCAGGGCGAGGTGAAAAGAAATAAGTCAGTTTATACTTTTGCCCTGTTATAGTAGATATATTCTGGTAAATGCTTACCAAAGCCGGAGCATTTCCTGGGAGCCCTGAATTCGGCCCTCCCCAAGCAGAATCCAATTCCGCATATTGGTTTCCATCTTGAGCCATCCATCCGCTGAATTTATTTTGCAGTTCAAGCAAAGCGTTCACTGGCCTTGTTTGGCCGTTGAAAGTAGTTGTGGTAGAAGCCCAGTTCACCGTCCAACCAAGTCCTGCTGTTCCGGTGGGGAAAACATCCCATTTGGCAGGATTCGTTACAACAGGGGTTTCAAAACTTCCATTCGTTATAAGGTTAATAGCATTGCAGGTAGTAGATGAAGTTTCATCTGCATCTTCGTCATCGCTATCGGTTGTTATTGCTGTTCCGCTTAAGGAAATAGTGAAATTTTTATTCGTTTTTGATAATGGGGAAACCGTCCCAAAATCAATATTTTTAACATTTATCGCCGCCTCTTGTGAAATTTTGGCGGTAATACTGATGATATGGCTTTCGCAGGCAGCCAAAGCAGAAACTCCGCCGGCAACCAAGACCAAAGCCAAAAAAGACAAAGCAATTTTTTTCTTCATATTTTGTTTTTTTAAATTTTAATTTATTAATTCTCGACCTTTATTTTTGTAAAATAAAACTAGAGCCAATATATCTTGGCTCTAGTTAAAACCCTGTTAAAAAGTTTTCCTATTTCAACTCTACTGTTGCGCCAGCGGCTTCGAATTTTTTCTTTATGTCTTCCGCTTCCTCCTTTTTGGCATTCTCTTTTACGGTTTGAGGAGCAGCTGCAGCGGCATCAACCATATCTTTGGCTTCTTTTAAGCCTTTGCCGGTTAAGTCGCGCACAACTTTAATAACCTCAATCTTCTTTGCTCCAACCGCTTTCAAAACAATTGTAAATTCGGATTTTTCTTCCTTCGCCTCGCCAGAACCTCCGGCGGCGGGAGCTGCGGCCATCATCGGCATTGCGGCGGAAACACCAAACTTCTTTTCTAAAACTTTAACCAACTCGGCTAAGTCAATGACCGACATAGCCTCAATTTCTTCGACCAATTTTTTGAATTTGGCCGGAACTTCCACTTTTGCTTCTTCTTTTGTTTCTTCTGCCATAATTTTATTTTTAAATTATTATTTTTTAATTGCACTTAAAATATATACCAAACCTCGAATATTCCCCTGCAAAGCATTTACAAATCCCGAAATAGGGCTTGAAATGCTTCCAACGACCTTTGCCAATAATTCTTCTCTCGAAGGTATGCTTGCCAAATTTATAACATCTTCCAAAGCAATTGCTTTATTTTCGAAAAATCCTCCCAAAATTTTCAATTTGTCATTTTTCTTGCTGAACTGATAGCTTATTTTCGAAGGTGAAATCTCATCTTCCAAGCCGAAAATCAAACCAACTTGGCCCTTCAGTTCTTTCGGATTATAATTTATTCCTTTCTTATCCAAGGCAAGCTTAAACAAAGTTTTTTTCGAAACAACAAAATTGCAGCCCTTTTCTTTAAGTTTCTTCCTTAAATCAAAAATATCTTGAGCTTTAAGGCCTTGATAATCAACAAAAACCATTGCTTTTTGCTCTTCGATATTTTTTTCAAGCTTTTTGACGACAGTTTTCTTTTGTTCTTTTGTTTGTGGCATAAAAAAATCTGCGGTTAAACCACAGACAAAATAAGCTTTCGCCTCGATGGGATTTATTTGAATACCCATTGTCTATGGCTCTTTAGTTATATTTTAATCTTATCCCAATGCCAAAACTTTGTCAACCATTTTGGGAGAGGCGAAGCCTCTCCCAACTATTTTACTGTTACAATTTTGGCGGAAAGATTTTGAAGAGATTTTACTTTTTTCTTTATTTCATCCGTATAGTTTTGCTTGCTAAATAAAATAACATCTGGCTTTATTTTGTCTATAATCTCCTGGTCGTAATAAACTCCATTGTAAATAAATACAAAATCAACAAAGCGAATTGCCGAAACAACAATCGCCCGCTGACGGGAACTAAAGACCCCCTTCTCGCCTCCTGCAATCTGCACAATTAAAGTATCGCCCAAAGATTTGGCTTTTTTTAAATAATTTACATGTCCCACATGAATGACATCAAATGTTCCGCCCACCAAAACTAATTTTTTAAGCTTTTCCCTGTTTTTTAAAAAGAAATTGAGGGAAACGAGCGGGAAATCCGGATTAAAAAGCGGCATAGTTTTATTCTATGCCACTTTTGTGAAAGCCGGGTTAAAAAACTAGAATCCATAAATCTGGGTCTCGGTCAAGCTGTTCCAATTATTTTCAGTGTTCCCATAGCCGACAATTCGGACATATCTGGCTTGCTTATCAGCAAAGTCAAACTTTTGGAAGTTTAGAGTTTTTCCACTGGAAGATCCCGAATAAACAGTTGTCCAACTGCTTCCATCAGGCGAAAGCTGAATGCTAAATTTTTGAGTTCTGCTATCGCCTTTATAAAAAGCAATGTTAAGGTATGACACGGTTTTTGCAGAACCCAAATCATATTTTATCCAAGCTCCATTTCCCTCTCCCGCCCAGCGGGTGCTGAAATCATTATCTAAAGTTTTTTGGGGAGTGCAACCGCCATATCTTGTATCGTATGTGCTTGCAGAAACCTTTGAAACATTTAATTTTAAAATGCTTCCTGAAACTGGTGTGGGATCAGGTGTCGGCGTTGGCGTTGGCGCCGGAACTCCACTGCAAACCGAAGTATAATTATACTGGCTTCCATAGCTCCCTACTCCGGAACCATTGCCAGATAAAATATTCCCGCAAATTGTTCCCTGCGGAGCAATTTGAATTTTTATTGCTCCGTATTTGTTATTTGTTAAAGTATTTCCATAAACATTGTTATTTTTTCCATATGAGCCATCTCCTCCCAAACGCACGCCTGCTCCAGCAGAGCCAGAAACCGTATTATATCTGAAAGTATTTCCATCTCCTCTCGAATCAAGTCCTCCCGAATTCGGGTCTGTCTGCCCTGAAACAGTGTTATATTCAACAATATTTCCAGTTGACCCTTCTTTTATATCCACCCCCTCGTTTCCATTTGTGTTTATAACATTATTGTGAATCCAATTATTGCTCGAAGCATCTACAACCGAAGAGGGATTTTTTGAAAGCTGCTCGGGAGCCGTGCCGATATAAATTCCTTCGCCGTTTTTACCTCCGGCATTGAACTTAAAGTCATATATTCCGCAATCAGATATGTTACAAGAAGAGATTTCATTATTTTGCGCCAAATATTTCAATCTTATGCATTCGCCTCCGGCATTTTTAAAAGTCATATTTTGGACTTTTAAGCCGTTTACTCCATCGCCAGCCGTTTTTCCGATTGCATATAATAATTTATCCCTATAACCAGATTGAGATGAAGAGCTTCCAAATAAACCATCAACTGTAAAGCCCGAAAGAGTAATATAATCATGGTTTATTTCAATAACTCTCCCATTTCCCCCGCCTTTTACTACCGCATCTTTCGGCCCCGTAATTGTAATCGGAGCCGATGCTGTTCCATTTCTGACAGAAACAATATCTTGCAGATAAGTTCCCGATTGCAAACAAACCGTTTGCCCCGGTTGAGCCTGATTCAAAGCATTCTGAATCGAATTTTTTTCATTAGGGCTTGCAGTATAATTGCATGTCATAGCTTTCGCTGAATTTGAGAAACCAAAAAAGAGCATCAGAGCAAATAAAAATGAAAATCTTTTTTTACTCATATAAAAATTTAAATTAATAATTTATGAAACCGCGACCGTGTGTTTTTTATAAGAAACGCTATATACCCCCGTCAATCCCTTGTCTCGACCCCAAACAAAAATCCCCGAGAAAATGCTTCATCGGGAATTTTCTAAAAAAATTATTTTTGCACGCAGAGGAGATGGCGGGAAGAACTGCAGTATTCAGCAACGGAATTAACCCCAATGCCGGCTAAAGCCAAACTGTAAGTAAATTGGCCTGTAGGCGTATAGCAAGAGGGAAAAGAATTATCTAACTTTGTTCCTTCTGAATATCCCGATACCAGGTTTTTTTCTTGCGTCCAATTCTGGCAAGTATCGGTATAGCTGTATTTTTTGGTTAAAGAATCGTAAGGAGATGCAGAACCAATCGAAACGCAATTTTTCTTTGATTCAGGATTTACTCTCCCAAGCCAAACATCGCCTGTAAACTTAGATAGAAAGTCAGCTAGATTATTTCCGAGCAGTTTATGGCAGGTAGCTCCGCCCGAAATTTCCGCCGCTGGATTTGCATCAACGAAAAAACCTTCCTGGCTCTTTAAACGATTAACCGCAGTTTCCTCATCTTTGTCTCCGCCTATAAAAGCAACCCAATCTCCGGCATATCCTAATTTTTGCGCCGAAGCTTGGCATTTCTGGTCCGCCCCATCCAGCCCGCTTAGATTTCCAGTAAAATATTCGGGGGTGACAAATGCCTTTCTCAAGCCTTCTGCATTGGCAAGCAAATAAGGCCAGTCATTCTGAACAGACAGGGCATCGCAATTCGGAACTTTTGAAAAAGCAATTGTAATCGGCCCTGAAGAATAGCTTATGCTGCTCCCCTTTCGCCAAGGATAATCAAAAACCGCCAGCCAGAAATTAGAGCCATGTTCGTGCGTTGGGCTTAAAGTCCACTTATAACTCCCGAGCTTTGCGTCAATATTTTGGGCAATCCATTCCGGCTTATTCCCGTTAAAAAGCACTATGCCAACCTTATCCACTCCGCTCGAATTCCATTTAATCAAATAATCGTTTCCCAAAACAAATTCAGCTCCCCCATTTGGGCTTGTCAAAGTTACTCCCTTTAAGGCATAAGCAAAAAATAAATAAAAAATAATTCCCAAAACAGCAAGAATAGCAATTACCATTATTAAAAAAAGGCCTTTTTCCATTATTAGTTTTTCTTTTATTTGTTGAAACATATTATTTTATAAATGCGGGTGGAAAATCGCTGGCAGGAGAAGTTGGAAATTCTCCAGCCGGTTGCGAATTAAAAATTCCCGCTTTTTTAACTAAAAGAGTTACGCCTGCAATCGCTAAAATAACAAACAAAAAGACGATGACCCAAAAAATAATTTTTGAAATTAATTCATTTTGAGCTTCGTCCATTAAATAATTATAGCACAAAATTATTTTAAATACTCCTCTATCGCCTGATTATGTTCAGCTAAAGTCCGGCTAAAAATAGTTGTGCCTGCGCGAGTAGACAAATAAAACCAGTAATTTGTTTTTATAGGATAAATCGCCGCCTTTATGCTCTCCAATCCCGGATTGCAAATTGGCGCCGCCGGAAGGCCCAAGTGTTTATAAGTTTCTTTGGCAGCATCAACTTGCAAAGGCATTTTGCTTTCTATTCTTTTCCACAAAAGCCCGGCTACCATTTGCTTATCTTTATAAGGCCTTACCTCTTTTTCAAGCAAAGAAGCCATAGTTACAATTTCAGAAATGGTTTTTCCTTGCAAGGAAATTTCTTTCCGCAAATCCTGTGTCAGCTTGCTTTCAAAATTTTGTTCCATTATTTCCGCCGCCTCTCCGGCGGTAGCCTGAAAATTAATTATATAAGTATCGGGAAATAAATACCCCTCCAAATTAGAATCAATTTCTCCGGATATTTCCTTTTCCTTAAAATAATTTTGGATGTCTCCGATTGTCCATCCTTCTATAATAGTAATTGTTTTTTTAGAAGTCTCGCCCAGGCTAAGCTTCTGCGCTATATCAGAAATGCTCATTGATGGAGAAAGGCTGTAATTTCCAGCTTTTAAATTTTTTCTTGCAATCAAGGCGTAAACATCAAAAACAAACTGGCTGTTAATCAAACCTTGGTTTTTAAGGTTTTGCCCTATTTCTTTTATTCCTTCCCCATTTTTTACTAAAAAAGATTGCGTTTCTTTAATGCTTGCATTTTTGGGGCAGCCAAAATCCCAATAAAAAAATCCGACAACAAGAATAAGAAACAAAAAAAACAAAATTATTTTAATTTTCACTGTGTTTTAAAAGCTCTTTTCAGCATTAAGCCTAAGCTTTATTCGCTTTAAAATAGGAAGCCTGTCGAAAAATAAAATGCCATTTAAATGGTCAATTTCATGTTGCAAAGTTCTAGCCAAAAGCCCTTCGGCCTTAACTTCAACTTTATTTCCAGAAACATCTTGGGCCCTGACCGTTACCGCCTTAGCTCTTTTTATTTCAAAAAATATTTCCGGAAAGCTCAAGCAACCTTCAGTATAAACAGATTTTTCCCGGCTTTTCTTTATAACTTTCGGGTTTATCAAAGCCACCGATTTTCGTGTCTTATAATCAATTTCAACTATAATTAAACGTTTTAAAATCCCAACCTGCGGAGCCGCCAAGCCAACTCCCTGCTTCTCTTTCATTGTTTCGGCCATATCCAAAGCCAAACGGTGGATTTCTTCGTCTATTCTCCAAATTTTTTTGGATTTTTTCCTTAAAATCGGGTCTTTAAATTTTTTAATTTCCCTCAAACTCATGTCTTTATTTTACCACATATTTTCCTATATTCAAGCCAAGTCAAATAGATAACTGCAATGTCAAATATGCTTAAAAGGAGCATTAATAGAGAATAATTCAAAAAGAATCTATAAAGTTGATAAAGTAAAAATATTGAAAAAAATCCAATCGCCGCAGGGAATGCCCAAAGTTTTCTTTTAAGCAAAGAGGCCGATAAAAAAACTTTTACAATTCCATGTGAAATAAGATAAAAAATAATAAAGAACTGGGTATCAGCCGAAAAGTTTTTTGCCAGCTTCAAAATATAGTTTGCAACCAGGTCTTTGGGATCTTCGGACAATTCTTCCTGGGTTAAAATTCGCGCAAAATTAAGCAAATCCCCTTGCCCCACAAAAACAAAAATCATTCCCGCAATCGCTTCGAGAATCCCATCTAAAAGTTTTAGGATTATTCCAACTTCAAACATTCTTCAATTATATCTCATTCCTCCTTTTCCACAACAATCGTGCAGTTGGCGACTAAAGCTAAAATTGTGCCAATCGCTGCCCAAATAGGAAGCAGGGCCGCTCCGACAACTCCAACGGTAAGGGGAAATTCTATAATAGTATTGCCTTTATCGCTCTTAACAATAATTCTCCTGACATTTCCTTCTTTGACAATCTTTTTTATTTTTTCCAAAACTTCTTTGCCTGAAGCTTTAAATTCCTCTTTCATTGTTTTTACTTTTTCTTTTTTATTTTCTTCTTCTGCCATATAGCTTTATTATGCCAAACCGACTTTTAATAATTGCTGAAAAATTTTTTATGTGGTACGATTTTATATTCAGGGGACTTAGTTCAATGGCTAGAATAGCGGTCTCCAAAACCGTTGATGGGGGTTCGAGTCCCTCAGTCCCCGCCGTTTAAATTAACTTCCTTGGGAGCTAGTTTCGGGAATAACCGTTACAGTATAGTTTTGCACCGAGTTGTCTTGGGCAATAACCATATAAACAACAGGATTTGTAAAGTCCTGCTCTACCCCCGAGTTAGGAATAACCGTAGCATTGTCGGACACAGTTATTGTCGGCGCAATTTTTGTAACATCTGTCCCCTCTGGAACAACCAAGCTTATCGTATGCCCCGAAACATCGACTACGCCGTGAACAACTGGAGTCAGCCCGTTGAAATCAAATGATACAATTGAGTTTTCAGAACTTTCCGCCGGGCCGTTTTGATTTTCCGAAGAAGTGGAAACCGGAGTATTTTCGTGGGAAAAATACCACCACCCCCCGCCAACTACAACAATTAACCCAACAACCACAATTGCAATAATCCATTTTTTAGACATAAACAATATAAATAATTATTTATAATATTTATATTATATATTACGGAGCTATTCATTAAAAGGGTGCAAAAATCAAAACTACGAGGTCAGACCTCGTAGTTTTATTTCTATAGTTTCTTTGTATAGAGCAGGTTGTAAAAAGGTAGCATCTTTTCGAATAAAAAGGCGTTAGGTTTCCCCAACGCCCGTTCGTATCTTTTGCAAGACATTTAGAAAGGCATCACTCCGGTACATACATAGTAAGTTGTTCCTCCAAAGATAAGCAAACCGGCAATGAAAGCCATGACGCCGAGTACTACAGCAGATGCCCAATTCGCTGGATATGGCTGAACCGCTTCTCCTCTTTTTACCATTCCTCCGACTTTGATTCCTTTGTAAACAGCCCATACCCCAAATCCCGCAAACAGAAGTCCCATAATCCCAACTAATATCACTGACATCTGATCACCTCCCGAAAAGGTTGTTGGTTAGAATTTCAGATCCTTCCTGAACTGAAATTCTTCTCGCTTGAAAACGGTCGGCCCGCCAAGCTTTCCCCAATAGCGAACCTGTTTCCGAAGTCCAGAAACTCCCAATCCGTGCGAGTGCCTTACCGCAAAGCGATAGTCGCAAACGATTTGAAATCCTTGCGACATCGCCCAGCCGGCCCATTCACCATCCTCACCCCCCAACCCATACCGCTCATCAAAGTGATGTTGTTGCCACAAACTCCTCCGAAGAGCAACATTTGTGGCTCCAAACACAAGATCGGAAGAGCGTCGTGTAGGGAAAGAGTGTAGATCTCGGTGG
>OBLY010000056.1_pt1 | contig 15568 bp, 13 predicted proteins | sample 1539041 | NCBI WGS metagenome assembly OBLY01 (sample SAMEA2690973, study PRJEB22502) | sediment metagenome | biome: Billabong; feature: Tropical; material: Sediment | place: Australia | collected 2013-05-14 | depth 1 m
GTGAATACCCTTATAATTCAAGAGGTTTTGCCACCGCCAGGACAATCCCTTTGACTTTAACCTTCTTAAAGGGGATGGATGGATATGCCTGACTGCTTTCCGAGCGCAGCCCCGCAGGTGAATAGCGCTTGACCACGCCTGCTCGTTCGGCGGAGCTGGATGGATCAAGCAAGGCTGCCACGACGATATCACCCGACCTTGGGGAAAGACCGTCTGAATCCGTTTCCACTATCAACAGGCAATCGCCCTCATTCAGAGGATACGGATGGGCCTGGTTCATACTGTCACCGGTGACTAACATCCAGCGGTAAATTCTTGGGTGAAGGAACACCGGTTCATTATTCTTCAAGCTATAAATACGGAAGGGTTTTTCGTTGATGGTCAATTCACCAAGGCTCAGCTGCCCTTGGGGCTCACTATCGAAGATAAAATGGCCGGTCGTTCCTGCGCAGACCGGATCAAAAACCGGGAAGATCAATGTTCCGGCATTTGAGCTTGGCGATTTGACCGGGACAGGGATCGGCATTTCATTTTTTGGTTCCTGTTTATTTGATTGGCTGGCCTTAAGCTGATGGGGAAGTTCAGCGTCAGTGGAAGCTCTAATCATTTCGATCAGCTTCCCACACTCGTCTGCAGTTTCGTAGCGGCCTTTCCGGCGGTAATCATAGGATAACCGTTTCAGGATGTTGCCTGCCGCCTCAAAATTCAATTTCGCCCGCTCATTCTGGCCCATGGATTGATCGAGCAATGCATGCATCCAGCGAGCCATGGCCAAATTCCATTCCTGTCCGCTGCAATTGAAACCTCTTTCGGCATCTTCCAGGTGCCTGAGCGCCTGGGAATGGCGGCCACGGACGTAATACGCCGCAGTATAACAAATGCTGCAAAATGGCCGCTTGGCGGCTGCCCGGAAATCGGGCGAGTATTCAGCCTCCTTACATTTTATGTCCTTGATGAGCTCGTCTGCTTTCGCAAGGGTTGCGCAGTCCTTAAATGAACTGATCATCGACCGAAGCGTGTCGTCCTTCGTATCCAGGAACTGCAGTATCTCGGTAATAGGAGCAGGCAAGGCTCTTCCCTCTTTACTATCTTCTTAGAGCAATTTTTTCAATTTTTCCAATGTATCCAACGTTTCATTGGTGACCAGGGTGCGGGTGAAGGGATCGGAAAGGCTCTGGTCGAGGATCCCGGAGAGAGACAAGAGGATGGTTTCCTGCAGGCGGTCGAAATCGATCCGCTCCATTTCCCTGGCGATGTTGGCGATGATCTCCTGCTCCGCTTCGGCGCGAGCCTTTTCGCGCTCGCGGATCTCGTAGGCTTTGGTCTGACCGATGGTGACGGTTTCCACGCTCTGACGCTCGGCTTCCCAGGTCTGGATGCGCTGGCGATTCACCTCTTCGGGGATATTAAAGCTGGTAATCTGCAGGTTGGAAATGCGGGCTCCGTATTCTATCAGGTTCTGGTTCAGTTCCTGAAATACTTTGCGAGAAGCGCTCTGGGAAAGCATTTGACTGGTACCCCATTCCGCCAGGAAGAGCTCGTCCACGGTATGGCTGGAAATGTAGGTGGACAAGAATCCTTTGACTTTGCTCCAAACACCATCCACCCAATTTGATTCGGCGAAACTCTTACTCGCCGGATCAACGCGGACGAACGTTTTTTCCACGGCTTTCTGAATATCTTCAGGATCGAAAGGATAGACCAGATTCTCCGACCCGTTGGAGCGGTAGGCTTCGTGGCCGATCTGGGTTTCCAGCCTTACTTTGAGTTCGATCTGGATGCCATCTTTCGTCCAGGCATTGACGGCACCTTCGCGAATGATCGGACGCAGGTCGATAATTGCCTTAACCGTTTCGCCCAACTCCAGGTGCGGTTTGCCCGGCCCCAGGATGCGTGAGAAGCAGTTTCCTTTTTCCAGGTACACGGCAAAACCGTCATTGATGATCAGGCCGGCAGGCCCTCCCAACCATTTCAGCCAACTCTGAGAGAGTTCCAGATGGTCGCTGTGGATGGGAATCCTGGAGCCATACCCTGATAGGCGCGCAAGAATGAGGTCTTTCGAATCGGTACCTTCCGGCGGGTTATAAAAACGCTGGAAGAATTGTCCGGTGACCCTGGACAGGAGATAGTACATCACGTAATAAGGAATGCAAAGCCCAATGATCAGGAGAAAGGTTATCCGGAAGGTTGGAATCAGCCAATCCTCCTGACCCAATTGTCCTGGGATTATAAATGAAAAGGAAATATATACAGCTGAAATGATCACAGCAATCAGTACGGCGGTGGCGAAGGTTGTGAAACCGGAATCGCCTCGATTTCCCGCGGCTGGATGAGCCTTCTTCGGGATTCTCTGAATTTTATCCATCTGCGCGGGAGTATTCATCGATACGGCCATTTTCTCAACCCTTCATCCGGCTGAGTAAAATCTGTTGTTTGTAATTCTCCAAACGTTTGAGATATTCTTCGCGAGTCTCGCTGGGCTGCTGTTGGATCAATTCTTCCAACGCGCCGATGAACCGCAATGCGATGATATTGCGGGCCAGGTCGGGACGGCTGACATTCGTCTTCTGAATGCCTTCGGCCAAAGATGTCAAGATAATGGAACGTGCGTAAGCTTTGGCTTCCTGCTGGAGCCGGCCGGCTTCGGCCTGACCCCTGGCCTTGACCTGGTCCGCGCGCTGCTGCCACAAGGTGCTCCAGGTCTTAATCTGCTGCTCGATGATGGGATGGTCTTTTGGGAAGATGAAATTCTTAATGCGGGCGGAGATCAGGTTGACGCCTTGCTCCTGCAGCTTGGGCCGGGTGAGGCTGATGATCTCCGCGCTGATTTCGGTGAGAGCGCTGGCGCCGCGTTTATCGTGGTGAGGCCGCCACAACTCGTCGAGATTCCGCTGGGCCAATACGAAGCGAGCGGCTTCCTCCAATTGGCTCATGACCCGGTTGTCCCAATGGACGGGGATGGTCTCCTGACCCTGGGGATTCACCTCGATCCCGGTGGTACTAAGGGCGGCGCGAACTCGTGCAGGTGAAAATGGAAAACTGCCTTTCTCATTAACGAATTCACGGCCGTCCGCCAGGATGGGGTTGACGAGTTTGAGACGATGAAAATCGGCCAGGCTCCATTTTTGCCGGTCAATGGCAAAGGTAGCGGATAATCCAGCTTTGAAGGGATTGCCGTCCTTGGAGATGGCCTCGATCTCATTGGATCGTGACTGCGGCCGCAGATCAACCACTTCGAAGAGACGCTCGCGGTGTTCAATGAAAACAGTCCCCGGACCGGCTACACGAGCAAAGCGAATGCCGGTGGTGATGCCAATGGCCTGATGCGCTTGGGCGTGGATGAGCCCCGGACGGCCGATGGACCTGCCCCCATTCCCGGCGATACGGGTTTCGCTCTCGCGGCCGAACGAGTCGGTAATGACGATGAGGGGATATTGGACTCCCCAGGTATACCAGACCAGGATGAGAAACCTCTTCCAGTTCTCGCCACCGACCCATTGGGTGGCGTCAATGAGCGTGATGAGAAAATGAGAGCATCTGGTCAGGAACCGTTTTGGATTGGCCGCATCTTTCCGGCGGAGCTCGCCCCAGGCTTTCCGGATTCGGGGAATAGCGGAGAAATGCAGACCAACCCCCTCGGGATGGGCGATGGGGAGGATGGCCTGAGCGTAATAATACACGCCGATGTAATAAACTACCAGGAGCGGGATGGACAGGAAAAGAATGCCACTCCACTTTCCCGCCAACCAACCGATAAGAAAGACGGTGACATGCCCGAGATAAGAGAACAAGCCCCGGCGGCCTCCATGTTCGCGGGTGTAATTGAAGATAAAGAGACTGCTCAGGTAAAGGAGGATCCAGCGGATGACACTCTCGGGAGGCTGGATGATCACCCGCCGGAAAAGGAAGATAAAAATGAGGATGAATAGAGCGATCAACTTCGGCAGTAATGCCAAAAAAAACACGATCCCACCCTCATAGAAAATGGTACGTGAGAACCGCAGCAGCCCTTTGTTCAATCCCTCCCGATACATCCAGCGGACCAGCCAGATCAGATCTGTCAGGATGACGATTGCCGTAAGGAGAAAGGGAAACCATCGATCGATTACCGGGTTGAGGTAATCGGAGGCGCTGGCGAGCATTCCCAGGAGGTTGTGTAAAAATTCCATGTCACCCAATTCGTCAACAGAATCCGGCGGGGGGGAGCCGTACCTTCAACATCCCTAACGCTGCGATTCAGGGACACTTCGTAGTCCCAGAGGGACACTTCGTAGTAGTAAAATCAGTATATAACCCGGGACTTCGACTTGTCAAGCGACTTTTCCATGCTTTCCATTGACTTTCACACTCACACGCGGGTCTCGAAGGACTCGCTCACGCCGTTTGAAAAGCTGATCGCCACCGCGCGGCGGAAAAAACTGGACCGAGTGGTGGTAACGGACCACAACAGTATCGCTGGCGCGGTGGCGGCTCAAGGTCTTGACCCGGAAGGAATCATCGTGGGGGAGGAAATCAAAACGTCCAAGGGAGAAATCCTGGCGGCGTATGTCAAGGAGGTCATTCCTGCCGGACTGCCGCCTCGAGAAACCATCCAACGGCTGCGGGACCAGGGAGCGTTCATCAGCGTTTCGCATCCGTTCGATGCCCGCTCGGGAGCGTGGGCAATGGAGGACCTGCTGGAGATCGCTCCGTTGGTGGATGCAATCGAAATTTTTAATGCCCGCATCATGCGGCCGGAAGCCAACGACTTGGCGATGGGGTTCGCCCGCAAGCACGGCCTGGCGGGGACGGTAGGTTCAGACGCCCACGCGGCCTTTGAATTGGGGGTCTGCCATCTGGAGCTTCCGTGGTTCGAAGGGGCCGAGGAATTGAAGGGGGTCATCCGGCAGGGGCAGGTGCGTGGACGGGTCTCGCCCTGGTGGGTGCATTTCGCCTCCATTTATGCGCGCTGGCGAAAATCGGTTGTATAATAACCGCGATGGGGCGGTGGCGGAATTGGCAGACGCTGCGGACTTAAAATCCGCCGGTGGTGACACCGTGAGGGTTCGACCCCCTCCCGCCCTACAAGGGTTGGTTGACGGCACATGAGACCATGTGCCGTTGTACTTTTAACCGATGGCCTGAAGTAAAGTCCTTTTTTTGTTTTTGTTCTTCCCGAAAAAACCATTCAGGACTAATTGTTTTCCAGCCATCTGACAAATGAACTTGAGACTGTCAAGTAGTTTGATTGCTTTATCTATTTTGACCTATAATACCTTCCATATATCCTGAGCAGGAAGAATTGGCGCTATTACTTTTCTACAAACTTGAAGATGAGCAGCTCGGCAAGTTTCGTAGTGAGGTAGAACTCGACTAATGGGGAAATCCCGCTCCCTGTACACGAAGCAACGAATGGGTTGAGAGTGGCCAAATGAATGAAAAAATGGAGTTAAATGATCTATTTGATCTCAACAGCGTGTTTGATGTCGATGACTATCTGTTTGTCTACGAGGACGACCTGACCGAAGCCAGGGCGGATTCAGAGATCGCCATGTGGACAAAGCTGCTCCATATGAATCCACCGATGAAGATCCTTGACTTAGCTTGTGGATTCGGGCGCCATTCCAACCGTCTGGCGGCCTCCGGTTATGAGGTCACGGGTGTGGATTATATGCCGGGTTTCCTGGCCATCGCGCGGCAGGTGGCCAATCGGTTGGGAGTTCGTGTTGAATATCAGCAGGGCGATATGCGCCGGATCGATTTCGTCGACCAGTTTGACCGTGCCTTACTGCTTTTTACGAGCTTTGGTTACTTCAATGATGAGGAAAACCTGCGAGTGCTTAAGAACATGGTCCACTCATTGAAGCCGGGTGGAATGCTCGGCCTTGACATCCCCAATCGGGATGTGGTCGTAAAGGATTTGCCGGTGGACTATGTTATCGAGAAACCAAATGGGCTGGTCATCAACCGTCTTTCTTTTGATAGCCTGACCGGTTATTTCTATAATCGAAGGCTCATCCTCCGGGATAACCAACGCAAGGAAAAGTCCCATGTGGTTCGCATCTATAACCCGACGGAGATCCGGGATCTCCTGATAAAGGCGGGAGCCATTGACATAAGCATTTATGGGAATGATGGCCAGCCCCTCACATTAGATTCTTCTGGCATGTGGGTGGTCGCCAGCAAGCCTGGTTGAAGGGAATCCCTAGCATTGTTCCAATGGATGTGCCACCATCATCCTTAGAAACGGGTGAGACTTTAATTCGGAGATATTGACTCCGGATTATAAATCGTTTATCCTTCCCTTCCGAACGGTCGGTAGGGAAGTATGAATAAAGATCAGATCCTTCTCGCTTCGGCGCAGGTCATCTGCCAAAAAGGCTTCCATGGGGCCTCCATGCAGGATATTGCCGAAGCGGTCCACCTGCAAAAAGCCAGCCTGTACCATCATTTTTCAAGTAAACAAGAAATCCTGATCAAACTGCTGGACCAGGCGCTCGACCTGGTTACAGAGCGAGTCGCGGCCGTGATGGCCCAGGACCTCCCTGTCGGTGAAAAACTGCGGGAAGCCATGTGCACTTACCTGGAAACCATGGCTAACCATAACGCCCTGGCCGGCGTGCTCCTCTTCGAGCACCGCTCGCTCGAGCCGGAATACCGCCAGCGTCATTTTCCCCGGCGGGACCGCTTCGAAAAGCTCTGGCAGGACCTGGTCCGCCAAGGCATTGAAAGCGGCGCTTTCGAGAGTTCCGATCCGGCCATGGCCGCCCGGGCCATGCTGGGGACCATGAACTGGACGATGACCTGGTACCGTCCGGACGGGTCACTGACCATGCGGGAGATCTCAGACCGGATCGCGAGCCTGTTCCTGAAAGGGCTGGAGGGAAGGGCATGACCGAGCCGGCCGTGAAAATCGCCCAAACCTTCCAAGTCTTCGCGACCTCCAGCGGGGCAAGAATTTTCCGCCTCCCTGTGCGGGCTTTTCCATTCCTGGAGGTGTATGCCTACCTCGTCCTCATTGAGGAGAGGATCGTACTGATCGATACCGGTTCCGGCTTCGGAGATTCCAATGCTGACCTGGAAAGCGGGTTCGAACTGGCGAGTGAATCGCTGGGCCGGAAGATCCGCCTGGCGGATTTGACCCACATTCTCATCACCCACGGTCATATCGATCATTTCGGAGGCTTGCCTCTCCTGCGTGAGCGTACCCGGGCGCTCATCGGCATTCATGAGCTCGACTTGGCGGTGCTCAGCAGCTATGAAGAGCGGGTCATCCTTGCAGAAAGGCGGCTGAAAGATTATCTGGCAGAGGCGGGGGTGCTGGATCCCCAGGCGCGGGATATCCTCGAGATGTACGCGCTGAATAAACCTCTCTTCCATTCGATGAATGTCGATTTCACTTTTGAGGCCGTGGGCATGCGGGTGGGTCCGTTCGAGATTCTACATGTGCCGGGACACTGCGCCGGGCAGGTGGTCATCCGTCTGGAGGAGGTTCTCTTCAGCGGCGACCACGTGCTTGGCCGGATCACGCCGCACCAGAGCCCCGAGCGGTTGACGCTCCACACAGGCTTGCGCCATTATCTGGAATCGCTCGACAAGCTGGAGAAATGGGCCGACCGGCCTGCCCTCACCCTGGCGGGGCATGATGATCCGATCCTGGATCTCCCCGGCCGGATCGCTGAGATCAGGCAAGGCCACGAGACCCGCTTGAAACGGATTCTCGAGTTCCTGGAGAAGCCCCATATTCTCGCCGAAATATCGGGACATCTCTTTGGCGAGGTCAGCGGATATGACAGCCTGCTGGCGATCGAGGAGGCCGGCGCTCACGTGGAATATCTGCACCAGCTGGGTCTGGTACGGATCGTCAATATCGATGCGTTTGCGAGTTTTGATCGGCCGACGGCAACACAGTACCAGCGCAGCCGCGACCCCGTCCTGGAAAAGGTGAAGTTGGTTTAGTCAGGCTTTGTAGGAGATCGCTTCCTCCTTCGCGGTGCACAGCACGCCATGCTGTCGTCGCGATAAGCGCTCCTCGCAGTGACATAAAGTTACAGGTATAAGGGAGTTTATATGTATTCATTTGAGCCGGATGACGAGCAAAAGATTCTGATCGATTCCGTCAGCCATTTTGCCAGCGGGGAATTGAGGCAGGCAGCCCGTGAAGCCGAAGAAAGCATGTGCCTATCCCCCGATCTGATCGAGAAGGGTTGGGAACTGGGACTGCTGCAAGCTTCCATCCCTGAAGCCTATGGAGGCTTTGGAGACCGCTCGGTGGTGAATGGTGCCCTGGCAGCGGAGGCAATGGCCTATGGCGACCTGGCAGGGACGCTGGCGGTCGGAACGCCGGCGCTGTTTGCTCTGCCGATCCTTTTGGCGGGTTCGGAGGAGCAAAAACGCCAATATCTTCCCCAGGTGGTTGGGGCGGGCTGGCGGGCTTTCAGCGCGGCGATGATCGAGCCGACTTTTGATTTTGACCCCAATGACCTGAAAACGACGGCTACGGAGCGAGAAGAGGTTTTCGTGCTCAACGGAGAAAAAATCTTCGTCCCATATGCCGACGCGGCCGAGGCAATGATCGTTTATGCCAGGCTGGATGGACAAACGAAAGCATTCATCGTGCCGCAAGGGGTAACCGGCCTGAAGGTGGGGGAGTACCGGGAAAAATACCTGGGATTGAATGCCCTGCCTGTCTTCAAAATTACCTTGGAAAATGTAAGCGTTCCAAAGGCGAATCTTCTTCCGGGCAGTTTTGCGCCGATATTGGATTCCAGCCGGGTGGCCCTGGCGGCCATGGGTGTGGGGCTGGCGCGGGCGGCGTTCGAATATGCCCGCGATTATGCCAAAGAACGGGAGGTCTTTGGAGTGAAAGTGGCCCAAAAGCAGGCAGTCGCCTTCATGCTGGCTGAAATGGCGACAGAGATTGAAGCCATCCGTTTATTGGTCTGGGAGGCGGCCTGGTCCATTGACCATCTGAAGGAGGATGCAAGTCAGAAAGCGTATCTGGCGATGACCGGCGTCATCGATATGACCATGATGGTGACCGACCGGGCGGTGCAGATCCTGGGCGGGCATGGCTACATCCGCGACCACCCGGTGGAGATGTGGATGCGCAATGGCCGCGGCCTGACGACATTTACGGGCTTGGCGATGATCTAGCGATACAGGAGGCTGAAATGATCGATTTTGAAACCCCCGAAAGAATCAGCGGGATCCGCAACGTTGTCGAGACGGTGGCTGTCAATATGATGCGGCCGGTGTCCCGTTATTTCGACGAGAATGAGCATGAGATTCCCTGGGATTACATCCAATTCATGCACACAGCCACCAAGGCGATGGGCGGCGCATCCGCAAGCTGGGGCAGCAGCAATGGCAAGCACGAAGGGCCGCGCTTCACGTACCAACGGCTGGCGGTGATGGTGGAGATGCTCTCCTGGGGTGATGCGGGCCTCTATTTGACCACGCCGGGAGGCATGTTAGGCTCCGCTGCGGTGATGGCGACCGGCACGCCGGAGCAAAAGGAACGTTTCCTCAAGCGCTTCCAGGGCGAGAAACCGGTCTTTGATGCCATGTGCATGACCGAACCAGGCTGCGGGTCCGATACCTCCGCCATCCATACACGGGCCATTCTGGACAAGGAGAAAAATGAATGGGTGTTGAACGGCGAGAAGATTTTTGTCACCGCCGGGCATAAGGCCATGCTGGATTCTGAAGGTTTCCTGGTGGTGTGGGCGACCATCGATCCGTCCGCCGGGCGGGCGGGCATGCGGCCCTTCGTGGTGGAGGCCGGAACGCCCGGGGTCGAGATCGCCCGGCTGGAGCGGAAAATGGGGATCCGCGCCAGCGATACGGCCGCCATCATCCTGCAGGACTGCCGGGTCCCTTTCGAGAACATCCTGGGAAGCCCCGAAGTAGCCGTGGATAAAGCCAATACCGGCTTCAAGGGCGCCATGTCCACCTTCGATGCGACCCGTCCCATTGTAGCCGCACAGGCGATCGGAGTGGCCCGGGCCACCCTGGAACTGCTGAAGCAGATGCTGGACGAACGCGGGGTCCACATCCGTTATGGGCTGCCGCGGCAGAAACTGACTTCGGTCGAAAAAGACGTCATCGATATGGAGATCCAGCTTCGCTCAGCCTGGTGGATGGTGCTCAAGGCGGTCTGGATGATGGATAACGGCAAGCCGAATTCACTGGAGTCCTCCATGGCCAAAGTGCGGGCCGGCGATGTGGTCAACCGCATCACCCAGAAAGCCGTCGAGATTATGGGTCCCCTTGGGTACAGCCGGGATTATTTATTAGAGAAGTGGTTCCGGGATGCCAAGATCAGTGACATTTACGAAGGCACCGGCCAGATCAACCGGCTGGTGGTGGCCCGGCATATCCTGGGCTACCGGTCGAGTGAGCTCAGGTAAATTTATTTTCTTGAATGATTGATGGATCAAGGGTATGGTTTAAAAGTAGCGAGGCAGAATGAATCATTTTCAAATCCAAAAAGTCGTTGTGATGGGCGCCGGGACGATGGGGTCTGCCCTGGCGGCGCACCTGGCGAATATCGGCACCACGGTCACTCTTCTGGATATCGTTCCCACCCGTCTCACTCCCACAGAAGAGGCCGCCCACCTGACCCTCCAGAACAAACAAGTCCGCAACCGGATCGTCCGTGAAGGCTGGGAGCGGTGTCTGAAAGTCCGCCCAGCCAACCTGATGGCGGCGGACCTGGCTGCGCGGGTCACCCTGGGAAACCTGGAAGACGATTTTGAGGCGGTGGCCCGGGCCGATTGGATCCTGGACGGATGAGAATGCCGGATGTGTTGGTGGTCAATTGAATCCGACCTGCAGGTCAAGCGGGAGTTGATGCAGCGGGTCGATGCAGCCCGCAGGTCGGATTCAATTGTGACCACCAACACATCCGGCATTCTCATCCGTGAGATCGCCGAGGGAAGGTCAGATGGATTCCGGAAACACTTCCTGGGAACACATTTCTTCAACCCACCTCGTTATCTGAAGCTGCTGGAGGTCATCCCCACCCAGGATACCAGCCCTGAGGTGGTGCGGGCCATGAGCTGGTTTGGAGAGTTCCGGCTGGGAAAAGGCGTGGTCATCAGCAAGGATTCGCCCAACTTCATCGGCAACCGGCTGGCCTATGGAACCGGCGCCTTTGCCTTGAAGTATATCCTCGAGAACGGCTACAGCGTGGAGGAGGTGGACGCGCTGACGGGGCCGCTCATGGGTCACCCGAAGACGGCCACCTTCCGGCTGATCGACCTAGTGGGTGTGGATGTGTGGGACCATGTGGGCAAGAATTTACAGGAGGCCATTCCGTACGACACCCATGCCATGGCCTCGCTGACCGCCGAAGAACCAACCCGCCTAGTCCAAACCATGATCGAACGCGGCTGGCTCGGGAATAAAACCAGGGTCGGTTTTTACAAAGAGGTTCGGACCGGTGACGGTAAGGAATTCTGGCCCCTGGACCTGAAGACGCTCGAGCATACAGCTCCTGCCAAACCGCGCTTCGATTCGGTCGGAAAAGCCAAAGACGTCAAGGATTTGGGCGAGCGGTTGAAAATGCTGCTGGATGAATCCGACCGGGCCTCCCAGTTGATCCGGACGCTCACATTCCAGAGTCTGCAATATGCCTCCGTTATTATCCCGGAGGTGGCTGACAGTCCCAAGCCGATCGACGATGCCGCCCGCTGGGGCTTTATGCACGAAGCCGGGCCCTTCGAAATCTGGGACATGCTGGGGGTTCAGGAAACCATCCAGGAAATGGAAGCCGAGGGTTTCCCGCCGGCCGATTGGGTGAAGGAAATGATAAAGGAAGGCTGTGATAGCTTCTATCAATACCAGGAGGACAGCAAGACGGCGGTATATGACGTCTGCACCAAAACCTATCTACCCATTCTAAAAGAGGAAGAGCTGGTCCTGATCAGTGAGTTGAAGAAGGAAAAGAAGGTCATCGACCAGAATTCCAACGCCTCGCTGTACGACCTGGGGGACGGGATCGAGCTGATCGAGTTTCACTCCAAGATGAATGCGTTGGATGAGGACTCATTCTCCATGATGGACGCAGGTCTGGACCGGGCCGAAAAGGAATTCGACGCGGTGGTGATCGGCAACGAAGGCGAGAACTACAGCGCCGGGGCGAATATCGGCTTGATTCTAATGGCGGCCAAAATGGGCCAGTGGAATACCCTGACACAGGTGGTGAAGCGGTTCCAGAATCTGAACATGCGCATCCGTTACTTCCCCAGGCCGGTGGTCACCGCGCCGGCCGGGTTGACCCTCGGCGGCGGCTGCGAGATCACCATGCATGGCAGCCGGGCGGTCGCCGCCGCCGAAGCCTATATTGGGCTGGTGGAACTGGGTGTGGGAGTGATTCCAGCGGGCGGGGGCACGAAAGAGTTCATGCGGCGAATTCTCAACCCAGCCATGCGCGTCCCCGGAGTGGATGCGTTTCCCTATCTTCAGAAAGTGTTCGAGCAGATCGGGCAGGCTAAAGTCTCCACCAGCGCAGAGGAGGCCCGCCAGATGGGGATCCTCGGCCCGGCCGACAGGATCGTGTTCAACCGGGACCATTTACTGGCAGAGGCCAAGCGGGAGGCGTTGTGCATGGTCTCAGCCGGTTATCATCCGCCTTTGCCGGAAAAGATATACGCCAGCGGAAGGGATGCCCTGGCAGCCATGCGGATCGGTGCGTGGACCTATATGGAAGGCAATTACATCACCGAGTATGACAATGTGATCGCCGCCAAACTGGCCAACGTGCTGGCAGGCGGGGATCTGAGCCGCCCAGCCTGGGTAAGCGAGCAATACATCCTCGACTTGGAGTGCGAGGCGTTCCTGTCCCTATGCGGAGAGGAAAGGACCCAGGCGCGGCTTTACAACATGCTTAAAACAGGCAAGCCTTTAAGGAATTAGGAGATCGAAATGACACGCGAAGCTGTAATCGTATCGGCAGTACGGACACCGGTGGGGAAGGGCAAGCGCGGCAGCCTGGCAACGGTCCGGCCGGATGAATTGGCCGCGCAAGTGATAAAAGCCTTGCTTTCCAGAACGCCGGCGTTGGATCCGAAGGAAATCGACGATGTCATCCTGGGGTGCGCCTTTCCGGAAGGCGAGCAGGGTTTAAACATAGCCCGAATGGTGGCATTACGAGCCGGCCTGCCAGATTCAGTCCCTGGAGAAACGATCAACCGATACTGCGCCTCGGGTCTGCAAAGCATTGCTCACGCGGCCTATGCCATCACCTCAGGCCAGATGGATGCCGCCATCGCTGGAGGCGTGGAATCGATGAGCATGGTGCCGATGATGGGCTACAAATTCTCGGTCAATCCTTATTTTGCGATGGAACTGCCCCATTATTACACCAACATGGGCCTGACGGCTGAAAACGTTGCCATGAAATATGAGGTGAGCCGGGAGGAACAGGATGAATTTTCCCTGCGAAGTCACCAGCGCGCGGCCGCGGCGGTCCAATCAGGCACGTTCGACCCGGAGCTGGTGCCGGTCGAGGTGGAGCTGAAGGAATTGGACGCTGAGGGGCAGCCTGCGACCCGGATTTTCTCGGTGAAAAAGGATGAAGGGCCTCGGACGGATACAAGCCTGGAGGCTTTGGCCAAACTCAAACCGGCATTTAAGGAAGGGGGCACGGTCACCGCCGGAAACTCCTCCCAGGTTTCGGATGGAGCGGCTGGAGTGATCATCATGTCGGGTGAAAAGGCTCAGGCGCTGGGACTGAAACCGCTTGTTCGTTTCGTGGATTTTGCCGCCGGCGGGGTGCCGCCGGAGGTCATGGGCATTGGGCCTGTGGCCGCCATCCCCAAAGCGTTGAAGATGGCCGGTCTCTCCCTGAATGACATGGATTTGATCGAGCTCAACGAAGCCTTTGCCTCCCAATCCCTGGCAGTGATGCGCGAATTGGGCCTGGATGAGGAAAAGGTCAACGTCAATGGCGGCGCGATCGCCCTCGGACATCCACTGGGCTGCACCGGCGCCAAACTGACGACCCAGTTGATCTATGAGATGGCCCGGCGCGGATCGAAGTACGGGCTGGTGTCGATGTGCGTGGGCGGCGGCATGGGCGCGGCGGCCATCTTCGAGAATTTGCAGAATTGAAAAAAATATTCGTATAGATATAAGTAAAGGAGAATCGTATGCCACTGACTGTTTCCGAGCTCATGGAAAGAATGCCGAAAGCCTACATGCCGGAGAAGGCGCCCGGACTGGATGCGGTGATCCAATTCAAATTTAGCGGCGCGGAAGCCGGGGATTGGTTCGCCACCATCAAAAACAACCAGTGCACCACTGCACAAGGAGTCTTTCCCACTCCCAAAATGACCTTATCAGCGGATTCATCCGATTACATTAAGATCTTCACCGGGGAGCTGGATGGCATGCAGGCCTTTATGGCAGGGAAACTCAAACTGGCCGGTGATTTGAACCTGGCCATGAAATTAATGACCATTTTTAAGATGCGCTGAAACAAATCAACGTGGTTCATTATAAAACCTTCCGCAGGTTTGTTCATGTGCGGAAGGTTTTATAAAGGGGAAAAACGCCCGAAAATTAAACCGGGGGAGTATTTTCGGTGTTGGCTCGTACGGTTGAAGGGATACCAAGGGGTATATTTGCATCTGCTTCAACCTGCTGACGGACCAGCTCACGCCGAAGGGTCTTGCCTACGGTGGTCTTGGGCAGTTCCTGGCGGAACTCCACCTGGCGGGGAACTTTGTAAGAGGCCAGGCATTTCTTGCACCAATCTTTAATTTCTGTCTCCGTCAAGGTTTCGCCGGGTTTGACCACGATCCAGGCCTTGACCACTTCGCCTCTGAATGGATCGGGGATACCCGCCACGCCCACATCCAACACCTTGGGATGGTCGGCGATGACCTCCTCCACCTCCCGCGGCCAGACTTGCTCGCCGCCGGCCTTGATCAATTCCTTTTTACGGTCGACGATGTAAAAGTAGCCATCCTCATCCACTCGGGCGATATCGCCGGTGAAGAGCCAGAGCTTGCCATCTTTCAGAGTCCGCAAGGTGTTGGCGGTTTCACCGGGCATGTTGTGATACTCCTTCATCACCTGGGGCCCGTGAATGGCCAACTCACCGATCTCACCCACAGGCATTTCGGTTTCGCCGTCCTCCAGGCTGATGATCTTCGCATCCACATCCGGGAAGGGCATGCCGATGGAGCCGGTCTTGTTCAGGCCGACGGAAGGATTGCAATGGGTGGCGGTGGGCGCCTCGGAAAGCCCATAGCCTTCGAAGACCTTCCCGCCGCTCAATTCCTCGAAGCGTTCCTTTGTCTCCCGCATCAATGGAGCAGAACCGGAGATGCACGCCTTGATGGATTTGAGATCGTATTTCCCGGCGACGACATCGGGGTGATTATTGATGGCGTTGTAAAGCATGGGAACGCCAGGGAATACGGTTGGATGGTATTTTTTGATGTTACCCAACAAATCTTTCATATCCCGCGGATTGGGAATCAATACCATCGGAGCACACATTGAAATGGCAAAGAGCATTCCCGCCACCATTCCATACACATGAAAGAGAGGGATGGCCATTAGAACGGTCTCTTCG
>OBLY010000057.1_pt1 | contig 15553 bp, 17 predicted proteins | sample 1539041 | NCBI WGS metagenome assembly OBLY01 (sample SAMEA2690973, study PRJEB22502) | sediment metagenome | biome: Billabong; feature: Tropical; material: Sediment | place: Australia | collected 2013-05-14 | depth 1 m
CTTTTCATCGTCCGGAATATGAAGATGAGCAGTAAAATATTTTAATCGAAAGCATTCCCCTCCCGAATTCTTTAGATCCATGTTCATTATTTTAAGCCCGCTTCCTCCAGTAACGTACAAAAGCTCGTCTCTATAACCTTTTTCTTGGTCCGGGTGGCCAAAAAGGCCATCAATCGTAAAACCGTTCAAAATAATATAATTGTTTTTTATATCAAAAATCCTCCCATTCCCCGCCCCTTTCACAATTGCAGATTTTGTTCCCAATATTTCTATAGGCGAATTTTTTGTTCCGTCTCTTACCGATAAAACATCTTGGTAATAAACGCCCGGCATCAAATAAATCACCTGCCCCGGCAAAGCCGCATCCAACGCCTGCTGGATTGTCATTCCGCCATCTGGCTTTAAATAATAATCAGCTTCAGGCAAAGCTGGCCCTGCTGGATCTAAAAAAAATTTAAAAATTAAAATAAAAAGAAATAACATAAGAACCATGCCAACAATATAATCAACTAAAAGCTTTCTATCCAAAAATTTTTTTATAAATCCCATTCCTCCACCCTATCTATTTATTGTTAAATAAAAATGAAAAATTAATTTCACGAAATTTTAATAATTTTTATTTTACTTTGAAGTATGAAAAATATTTGTCTGGCGCCAATTGTGTCTTTAGATTTTTTAGCAAAAGAACGGCCTAAAATGGACAAAGTAGTTTTGGCTGGAGGCGGTTTTGACATACTTCACGAAGGGCATATTCACCATTTGCAAAGGGCAAAATCTTTGGGAAATATTTTAATCGTGCATATAACCGGAGACAAAAGGATAAAAGAGAAAAAAGGCGAAAAGCGGCCTATTTTTAATGAGCGCAAACGCGCGCTCGTCGTCTCAAGTTTAAAATTTGTAGATTATGTTTTTATTTATGATGGGCGGCATTACGATAAGGAAGTTATAGAAAAAATAAAGCCGGATATTTTATTTTTTAACCAGGAATCTATTGATACTGATGAAGTAAAAAAGATAAATTTCGAGGGACAAATAATCATTAGCAAGCAAACAAAGTTAGACAGCAGTTCACGGGCAATTAAGGAGATTGGCCATGGAAGTTACGCAAGAATCGATCGTTTTTCGGAATCAGACGTTTAAGCTAGTTGAAAGGACTGTTTGCGAGGAAGGGAAAGTTCTTTGCGAAAACCATCAAGTTTGGGACAGGCGAGAAGAATCGTTTGCGGTAATTGTCGCCATAACCCAAGAACGGAAAATTATCCTTCTTGAAGAGCCGAAATACGGCGTAATAAAAAGGATTCTTAACTTGCCGGCAGGCGCAGTCGACCCTGGCGAACATCCAAAAAAAGCAGCAGAAAGAGAACTTTTGGAAGAAACCGGCTATACCTGCCAAGAGATTATTCCTTCGAGAAGCGGAATTATCGATTTCGCCAACAAAATTGCTGGCGGGGAGCATTATCTCTTTACCGGTTTTGACGCATTCCAGGTAAAGGATCCTGAAGAATTCAGGAAACCTGTTCTCTTGGATCTTTCGGAAGCCAAATCCTTAATTGCAGGCAATCATCCGCATTTGAAAATAGAAACCGCAATGAGTTTGGCTTGCATGTCAATCACCTTGATGCGCATGGGTTTGCTGCAGTAGCTCTTTCAAAGCTGTCGCCCCTAAGGAGACAGCTTTTTTATTATTGAAAGCATGTTTATTCCTGGCCCCAAAATTCCTTGCCAAACATCGCCCATTCTTTCGATTCTTTTGAATATATTTTTCATATTAAAATTTTCCGGATTAAAATTTGCTGCATTTAATTCCTCTTCTAAAAGAGGGGTCGAAACAGGAGCTTTTGGCCTGGGCCTTAAAGAATAAGCCGAAACCAGAGTTTTTCCTTTCCCGTTTTGGTATGAATCTAAATAAACCTTTCCCCCTCTTTTTTCAGGATTTCTTTCCAGAGTTGAAATATCTTTATTATTGGAAAAAATAACTCCGTTTATAACCCTAGAAAATTCTTTTGCCTGCTCATGGTTATATTTTGCTCCAAGAGGAATATAAAAATGAATTCCCTTTCCTCCCGATGTTTTAATAAAATGCGGGATATCAAATCCTTTTAAAATCCTGTTGGCAGAAATTGCAATTTTCATTGCTTTTGCAAAATCCCCCTCGCTAGGGTCAAAGTCCAAGACGGCATAATCCGGATTTTCTATGCTTTCAATCTTTGAATTCCAAGGATTCATTTCAATACATCCAAGATTTGCCAAACGGATTAAAGAATCTTTATTTTTAAAAATAAAAGGATTGTTTTCGATTTTCTTTTGAAAAAAAGATTCTCCCAAAATTCCATCCGGAAAACGATTTAAAACCATAGGCCTATTAATCAAATAAGGCAATATATAATCTGAAATTTGGTCATAATAATCAATCAGATCTTTTTTCTTATATCCTTCTTCCGGCCAAAAAATCTTGTTTAAATTTGTTAGCAAATTAAGATCCCTAGCCGACTTGGATTTTATTTTAAGCCAATTGGGACTTCTTCGCCCGATTTCATAAACACTGTCTGATTTCTTAGCCATTGCGCCCTCTATTCCCTCTTTCTCAACTTCATTAAAAAAAGCTTCTCCTTTTTCTTTTATATAATCAACAAATTTTATTGAATTGGACTCGGGCAAAACTTTTTTTAAAATCTCTTTTCTTTCTATTAATGGCAAACCGGTTAAATCGCGGTTACCCAGCCTTAAAATATCAAAAACATAATAAACAATTCTTCCCCTATGGTTTTGCAAAAGATTAAAATCGGCTTTCCCTTCTTTATTTAAAGATACGATCTCACCGTCTAAAACAGCATCAATTTTAATTTTTTCGAGCTCAGCTTTTATTCTGGGAAATTGTTCATTAAGCGATAACTCATTCCTGGATTGCAAAAAAACTTTTCCTTCTTTCAAAAAAGAAATTGCCCGATAACCGTCCCATTTTATTTCAAAAACCCAGTTGGGATTGCTAAAGGGCTTTTCGGCAGTTTCAGCCAGCATGGGTTTTATCGGCTTGAAAATCATTTTTGAGCCCTTATTTTTTCCAAACTTTCCTTAAGCTTTTCCATAATATCTTGAGTTTCAACCAAAGGCATTTCTTCTATTTTTTCCGCTGGAATTTTTCCTTCGCTTTTTTGCTTTATAATCTCCCGCAACTTTTCAGCATAATTATCCTTGTATTTTTCTGGAAAAAAATGGCTTTCCATTTTATCTATAAGCTGTTTTGCCATTTCAACTTCTTCAGATGAATATTCGGCTTTTTCCTGAAAATTTAATTTTTTCGCCGGCAAAACTTCGTCTGAATAGCGAAGTTCGTTCAAAACCAATAAATTATCTTTGGGATGTATAACAGCTAAAAATTCTTTGCTTCTTAAAACAAATTGGCCAAAAGCAATTTTTCGCGTTTTTTTTAAAGCTTCCCTAAAAAGGGCAAAGGCTTTTCCGGCTTCATACAAGGGTTCTAAATAATAAGGTTTAATATAATAAGAGGGGTCTATTTCATTTTCGGGGAAGAACTCCAAAATTTTAATTGCCCGGCTTTTTTCAGGGTCGGCCTTTTTAAAATCATTTTCGTCCAAAACAATATAATAGCCTTCTTCAAACTCAAGCCCCTTAACAATTTGTTCTTTTGGAACTTCCTCTTTGTTCTTTTTGCATATTTTTAAATATTCAATCGGAGATAAATCGGTTTTGTGAAGCATTTTAAATGCCGGCCTTCTTTCTTTCGTCGCCGCATAAAGTTGAACCGGTATATTTACCAACCCAAAACTAATTGTTCCCGTCCAAATTGGTCTCATACATTTTAGATTAACAATTTCAATGTTAATGCATTCTGAATTGCATATGCCTTTTGGTCATTGTTAAAATAGCAATAAATTTCTTTAGCTTTTGCTTTTTTTATTTTCCTTGCCCAATTCCTTAATTCCATTTTCGAATATTTATAGTTATGAAAACGGATATAGCCTATTTTTCCATCAATAAAATCTTCTGGAAACCCTAAGCGTGAAATAGAGCAAAAATAAACCTTTTCTTTCTTAAAGAAATCAAAAACATCTTTGTTCCACCAGTTAGCTTCTCTGAATTCAAAGATATTTCTTTTGTTTTTATCCAAAAACCCTGTGAAGCTTTTTATTCTTTCAAAGTTATTTTCATTGAATTTAAAAGAGGGTGGAGCTTGAAATAAAATACAGCCAAATTGATTTTTCAAAATATCAGCCAAAGAATAAAAATAAGTTAAATTATCTTCCGGATTTTTAAATCTTTTAATATGAGTTATCAATTGATTGGCTTTTAAGGTCATTTTGAATTTTCTTGGCATTTCTTCCTTCCAATTGAAAATCATTTCTCTGCTGGGAAATCTATAAAAAGACATATTCAACTCAACTGTATCAAAAAAATCCGAATAAAATTCAAGCCACTTATTTTGCGGCAAACTTTTGGGGTAAAATTTTTCCCTCCAATGGTTATAATTCCACCCCGAAGTGCCGACAAAAACTTTCATGCAAAAATTATAAATGCTTTAACCTTAAAAATCTTATAATCCGCTATTATGCCAAAAGCAAAATCACAAAAACAACAAATGGCGGCTGGCGCCGCTCTTTCGGCAAAAAGAAAAAAGCGAAAAGTTTCTTCGCTTCAGGGCGCCTCAAAAAGCATGTATGAATCTATGTCGGAGGAAGATTTGCGCAGAATGGCAAAAACAAAACGCAAAGGCAAACCCCAAAAGAAAAGATGATTTTTTAAACAAATCTGGTATTATGGAAGAATGATAAAATTTTATAATACCCTAACCCGGAAAAAACAAAATTTTAAACCTATAAAAAATAAAAAGGCGGGGTTTTATTCATGCGGCCCGACAGTTTATAGCTTTGCCCATATTGGAAATTTAAGGACATATATTTTTACCGATACCTTAAAAAGAGTTTTAGAATATAACGGATTTAAAGTTAAACATGTAATGAATATAACCGATGTCGGCCACTTAACTTCAGATGCCGACACGGGCGAAGACAAGCTCGAAAAAGCCGCTCAAAAAGAAAACAAGACTGCTTGGGAAATTGCCGATTTTTATACCCAAGTTTTCAAAAAAGATTTAGCGGCATTAAATATAATAGAGCCGCTTATTTGGGCAAAAGCTACCGGCCACATAAAAGAACAAATTGATTTAATAAAAAAACTCGAGAAAAAGGGTTTTAATTATAAAATTCCGGATGGAATTTATTTTGATACTTCAAAAATAAAAGATTATGGCAAATTGGCGGGTTTAGACAAGAAGGGTTTAAAAGCCGGCGCGAGGGTTGAAATGGTTGAAGGAAAGAAAAATATTACCGACTTTGCCCTTTGGAAATTCAGCCCAAAAGATTCAAAAAGGCAAATGGAATGGGATTCTCCTTGGGGCATTGGCTTTCCCGGATGGCATACAGAATGTATTGCCATGGCAAAAAAATATTTGGGAATTCCCTTTGATATTCACACTGGGGCGGTAGACTTGATTCCCACGCACCATACAAATGAAATAGCTCAAGCCAAGGCCGCTTTTGATAAAAATCTTGCAAACTATTGGCTCCATAGCGAACACTTGCTGCTGGAAGGAGGTAAAATGGCAAAGGCAGAAGGAAATGTTATTTTACTTAAAAATATTATTGAAAAAGGGTTTAATCCTTTAGCTTTCCGATATTTGTGTTTAACAGCCCACTACAAGTCCAAATTAAACTTCACGTGGAATTCTTTAGAAGCAGCGCAAAATGCCCTAACCAAACTCTCGCAGTTCGATGGTTCTGTCCATCGAACTGAACAAGATAAAAGAGAGTTTTTGAAATATATAAATGATGACATGGATACGCCAAGGGCATTAGCTCTTATATGGAAACTGGCAAAAGAAAACAAGCTTTCAAGGGAATTGCTTTTAGATTTTGATAAAGTTTTAGGCCTTAGTTTAGGTGGAACAAAAGAAAAAGAAATTCCAGAAGAGATAAAGAAATTAGTTGAAAAAAGGGAGGAATTAAGAAAAAACAAAAACTTCGAAGAAGCAGATAAAATAAGAAAAGAAATTGAATCCAAAGGATTTATTGTAGAAGATACTTCCCAAGGTCCGGTATTGAAATAAAAAAGGATTGTCAAGAGACAATCCCTTTTTGAACAGTCTGTCTATTCGATCAAACCCGTGCAACAGGTTGATTAAATTTGACAGACGTTATTGTTCCGGAGCAGAAAATCTTCAGCCTCTTTTTGAGGAGCAAAACTCTCCTTGGGGAAGGCGGAAGCCCATTTACATTGAGCAGGTGTTTAGCGGTGCTTTCCACTCCCGCTCTGTCGGCTTCGTGCTTCATGTTGGGTGTGAGTTCGATCTGCCCTACCGTTCTTGCTGCCATTTTGACCTCCTTGAAACCGGAACAACATTGATAGTGTACACTGGTTTTATTTTAACCGACTATAAAATCTTGTCAATATTGTAATGAATTTTTAATTTTGTATTATAAATTCAATGGCTGATGCGATTGACAAGCTTCCTCCTCAAAATTTAGAAGCAGAAAGGTCTCTTTTGGGCGCTTTGATTTTGGACAAAAACGCAATTATTAAGGTTGTTGACTTAATTAAGCCAAAAGATTTTTACAAACAAATTCACAGAGACATTTATTTGGCAATTGCGGAATTATTTGAAAAAGGCGAACCAGTTGATTTGTTGGCAGTCTCTTCCAGATTAAAAGAAAAAAACCTGCTCGAAAATATCGGTGGAAATACATATCTCACAGAATTGATAAACAGCGTTCCAACAGCTTCCCATGTTTTGAATTATGCTAAAATTGTCCAAAGAAAAAGAATTTTAAGAGAATTAATTGAAGCCGGCCAAGATATAGATAGCTTGGGCCATGCCGAGCAAGAAGATATAGATGAAGTTTTAGATAGGGCCGAGCAAAGAATATTCAGCATTGCTCAAAAAAGTTTAACTCAAAGGTTTTTGCCAATAAAAGAAACCCTAGAGGGAGCATTTGAAAGAATTGACCGCCTTTCAAAACACGAGGGCGGAATTCGAGGAGTTCCGACTGGTTTTATTGATGTAGACAATATGCTTTCCGGCTTCCAAAAATCAGATTTAATAATACTCGCCGCCCGCCCCTCTATCGGCAAATCAGCTTTGGCAGTAAACATCGCCATGAATATTGCCACCAAGCAAAAACTTCCAGTGGGAATTTTCAGCCTTGAAATGTCGAATGACCAAATCGTGGACAGGCTGATTGCCACTTTGGCAAATATCAATTTATGGAATTTAAGAACTGGAAAGCTTTCCCATGAGGGCGCAGATAACGACTTTGAAAGAATCCAGCACGCCATGGGAGTGCTTTCCGAAGCGCCTATTTTTATAGATGACGCCGCTTCGGCAAATGTTTTGCAAATGCGAGCTATGGCCCGCCGGCTTCAAGCCGAATACGGGCTCGGGCTTTTAGTGATTGATTACTTGCAATTAGTTGAACCCAGAAATCCAGCTGCGAGCCCCGTACAACAAGTTTCCGAAATTTCCCGTTCCTTAAAAGGGCTGGCAAGAGAATTAAATGTGCCCGTGCTGGCGCTTTCTCAGCTTTCCCGCGCAGTCGAGCACCGCGTCCCGCAAATTCCAAAACTTGCCGACCTTAGAGAATCCGGAAGCTTGGAACAGGATGCGGATGTGGTTTTGTTTATTTATAGGGAAGACAGGTATAACCCGGAAACATCCAGAAAAAACATCGCGGACTTAATAATCGCCAAGCATAGAAATGGCCCCGTAGGGAAAGTCGGCTTATATTTTGACGACCAAAGAGTTTGCTTTAAAACTCTCGAAAAGCAAGAAGAATATCAGGAATGATTCAAAAATTAATAAACTTATTTTCAAAATTTCCAACAGTGGGCCCTCGCACTGCTGCTCGTTTTGTTTATTATTTAATAAAAATGCCGCAAACGCAGTTTGATGAATTCTTGGAAAGTTTAAGCAATTTAAAAAAATCGGTTAAAATTTGCTCCTCTTGTTTTAATGCAATTGAAAACAGCTTCTGCCCCATTTGCCAAGATAAAACCCGCGACTCTTCGCTTCTTTGCATTGTAGAAAAAGAAACCGATTTGGAATCAATAGAAAAAATAAAAGCCTATAATGGCTTTTATTTCATTTTGGGAGGGTTAATCAATTTAAGAAAAAACAAAGAGCATATCCGAATAGATGAATTAAAACAGAAAGTAAAAAATGGCAATTTTAAAGAAGCGATTATCGCCATAAACCCAACCCCGGAAGGCGAAACAACTTCTTTGTTTTTAGAAAGAGAACTAAAAGAATTTAACCTAAAAACCACCCGCCTTGGACGGGGTCTTCCTATTGGGAGCGAACTAGAGTATGCCGACGAAGAAACCCTCTCTTCCGCTTTTACTGGACGGAAATAATTTCCACTTCAGTAAATGGCTGTCTGTGGCCCTGCTTTTTTTCGTATCTTGTTTTAGGCTTAAATTTAAAGACAACGATTTTATCTTCCTTTCCCTGCTTTAAAACCTTGGCCGAAACTTTGGCATTTTTAACCAAAGGGGTTCCGACTTCCACCTTATTATCTTTCTCAATAAGCAAAACCTGGTCGAAAATTATTTCTTCGCCTTCTTTTTTATCTATTTTTTCAATTCTTATTTTGTCCCCAGCGGAAACTTTGTATTGTTTTCCTCCTGTTTTTATTACTGCCATCATATTATTCTTCTATCAGAGGAGTTTCAATTTCCCCCTCTGGCAAATTAATGGTTGTTTCCTTATCTGTTATTCTTACCACATCTTTATCCACTTTGGCAAGCTCTTTTGCCGCTTTATTGTATATATTGACAGTTGTGCCCAGATTATTGCCTAGTTTAGCCATATATTCCGAATATGCCCCCAAATGCTTGCCCAGCTTCTCAACTTGTTTGATTATTTCCTTGGCTTGCTCTGAAATTTTCTGATTTTTCAATCCCTGCAAAACTGTTTGCAAATAAGCTAAGAAGGACGTGGGTGAAATTATAACCACCCTCTTTTTTCCCGCAAAATAAATCAAATTATCATTCGTAAGCAAGTCATAATAAACCGCTTCAGAAGGTATAAACATAAATGCAAAATCCATTGTGTTTTCTTCTGGTTTCACATATTTTGAAGTTTCTTCAATCCTGTTTTTTATATCATTTAAAAAAGCAGCTTCATATCTTTTTCTTTCTTCCGGGTTTTTTGTTTCCAAAATCCGATTATAATTTTCCAAGCTGAATTTTGAATCAATGGGAATTATTCTCTTATCTACAAAAACCACTGCATCTACAATTACTCCATCAGCAAATTTATACTGCATTTGATAGGCTCCCGGAGGCAACACATTTCTTAAAACCGTTTCCAAATAATATTCGCCTAAGACCCCTCTTTGTTTGGGATTTTTTAAAATATCCTGCAGATTTTTAAGCTGGTCTGCAAATCCCACCACTTGCTTATTTGTTTCATCTAGCCGAGTTAACTTTTCAGTTACATCTTGAATAATTTTTGCCGACTGCCCAAACTGCATCTGCATTGATTTATGCGACTCGGAGAGTTTGGAATCCAAAACTTTGTTTAAATTGTTTATAAAAAAAACTCCTGCTGCAACGGCAATAAAAACAACCACCAGCAATACAATAATTACAAATTCCATATTGTTATTTTACCCCATTTGTGCCGCCAGTTAAAGGCCGCCCTGCGGCCTTTTTTATTTTAGACACAGTTCGGAGAAAACAAAAACAGCATATATTGCAAGCAAAATGACAGATTCGGGAATGGTTATTTTTTTGCCCGTTTTTATAAAAAGCAAAAATAATAAACCCGACAAAAGCATAAATATCCGCCCCACCGCAAATGGAGCAAAATTAATATTGTTTATGGGGCAAATAAGCAAAACGATTCCCAGAACAAATGTAGCGCAAACAATTACGGAGCCCATCAAACTTCCCAAAATCATCCAAGTTTCGCTTTTGCGCGCCGAAACAATTGAAAAATAAGTTTCAGGCAAGGCATTTCCCAAGCCTACAATCAAGATTCCTATAATAGAAAGCGGCACGCCAAGAGAAGAAGCAAAAGCCCTAGAGCTTTTTACCATTCCAAAAGAAGCCGCTAAAATCAAAGCGATATAAAACAAACATAAAGATAATTGCCTTAAGAAATTAAGAAACTTTTTCCAAGGTGAAACTTTTTTCTTTGTTTTCTTCTTAGGAAGCTTGTAAATCTTTTTGAAATGGTCCTCATTCGAAAAAAGCCAAACCGAATAAATTATAAAAGCTAAAATTAAAACCATGCCGTCGGTCCGGTTTAAGTTATTATCCCAAGCCATTGCCATAGGCAAAAGGGCAATTGCCACTGTAAAAAGGGCGCTGGTTTGAACCATTTTGCTTTCAGCTGAAATGTTATTTCCTGAAAGAAGCATCGCCAAAGCAATTGCCAAAGTAATATCAATTACATTTCCGCCCACCACATCGCCCAAAGAAAGTTCGGGAATTTTCTGAAGGGCTGCATTTATTCCTACAAAAATATTCGGCAAAGCGCCTGCAACCGCCACAATAAAAAAAGCGACGACAAATTCGCGCCACTTCAAATAACCCGCTACATTTCCCAAGGAATCAACCAGCCTTGACCCGGATAAAAACAGAATTAAACACGAGGTTAAGAAAACAAAAACCATTAACCAAATCATCTTAGATAATTATACCACAATGCGCTTCAACCCCATATAGTTATCTTTTCCAAAGAAAAAGCCCTTTGCAAATTTTCAAGAGAAGAAATGCAAAGGGCAAAAATCCAAGGGCGAGAACAAAGCGCCAAAGAGCTTAGGGCTAATTCCCGACACTTGCGAGCGAAGCGGACGGAGCATCGGCACCCCAATCAAGGCCGAGCCAGACGTAGTCCCAGTCCCACTCCTCACCGCCGAAACAGAGGTATAGGACGCTGCGGTGGCCGTTCGGAGCGCGCAAAGTCATCCCAAAGAAGTAAATGACGTTGCCGATTTTCTTGCTCCGACGAAGCTTCTCGAGAACACTGTCCTCCGGCTTTCCAGCAGACTTGCAGGATTGCCAGTCATTCCAGAGAGCAAAGAAAGCGCGACCGCCGAGTTGCTGATTCTTGCCAGCCTTGGCACGTTTCATCTTTTCCTCGCCGCGGATACTGGTTTCACCTTCTCGCAAATGCGTCTCCAAGACGATCTGCTCGAAGTCAATGATACCCGGCTCTTCGACACAATCTTCCTGGCTCCAACCCTTGCCGATGAACTCGGCAGAACTGAAAGCTTTGTCCAAAGCCAGCTTGAAACTGGCGCGGACAATCGTGGCTAGACCCATCAGGACCAACTTGAGTTGGTCCAGCACTCCATTAGTGTTTTGACCAAGGGCGGTCAAATTTTCGGGAGTAAATCCATGTTCCTCAAATGCATCCGATACTTGATGAGTTTGATCTTCAGTATAATGAGACATGTCTCACCTTCTTTCTGGCACATGTACAATAGGGTTCAAACTGCCACACGGCAGTTTTATTTCAAAGTCCTGTTTTAATCTTAGCACATATTGACAGAAAGGTCAATAGTAGATGTTGAATTGTCACTAGCGTGCGCTCTCATGGGGAATCGAACCCCAGTTACATGATTGAGAATCATGTGTCCTAGCCGCTAGACGATGAGAGCTTCTATTGACAATCATAACAAAGTGTGATAATATGTCAATATCGTTGTTCTTTCAAGTTTTGGGGGTTCTTTTGGGGGTTTGATTTATGAAAACTTTGATGGTTGTCTTGGCGCTGACGACGTTAGCCGCTGGCGCTGAAAGGGGGAAAAGAATCATCAGGATGAAGGTTACTGCCTACTGCCCGTGTGAAAAATGTTGCGGGCCGGAAGCAATAGGACTAACATCGACCGGCAAAGATGCCTACAAAGACCAAGGTGTGGCAGCAGATCCGATTTTGCTGTCATACGGAACAAAATTGAGGATCCCGGACATTGGAATTTTAACAGTAGATGACACGGGCAAGGCAATGAGGGATGATAGAAAAAAGAGAATCTGCCACATTGACGTAAGATTCCCCACCCACAAGGAAGCCCTGAAGTTTGGCGTCAAATGGCTTAAGGTTGAAGTTCTCAACTAGCCAAGGCAGAGTCCCCGCAATGGATTGCGGGGTTTTTTATTTTAATGGTCGGGAGGGATGGAATAATAATTTATCAAATACTGCGCCATTTGCTTGAAAATCGGCGCCGCCGAATATTCTGCCGTGTTAGCTTTTGGATTATCTAATTTTACTAAAATAATAAATTTCGGATTAAAAGCCGGAAAATAGCCAATAAAACTTTGCCAGGTTTTTTCCGAATAACCTCTTTTATCAATTCCTAAAGCCGACCAAGGAACCTGGGCTGTTCCCGTCTTCCCAGCAATATAGTAGCCTGGTATTTGGGCTGTTTTTGAAAAACCATTTTCGACTGCGCTTACAAGCATCGCCGTCACCTGCGAAGCCGTTTGCGGAGAAATTACTTTTTGCGATGATATTTCCGGCTTTTTTTCTTCAATATTCCCATAATTATTTATAGTTTTTTCAGCCACATACGGCTTCACTAAGTTCCCCCCATTTGCAATGGCCGAAACCGCCCTCACGAGTTGAATTGGGGTTATTTCAATTCCCTGCCCAAAAGCCGCGGTTGCAAAATTTATATCCGAAACTTTTTGAAACTGCTTATTTTCAGAATAAACTTCCCCCTGAAGATCGATTTCTGTCGGTTCAAAAAAACCAAAATTTCTTAAATAATTTAAAAATGTTTCGTGGCCAATTTGTTTTTCGGCAAAAACCACGCCAGTATTGATAGATTTTTCAAGAACTTGCGTCATTGTGCTTTCCCCATAAGATGCTCCGCCATAATTTTCAATGATATAATCATCTACTTTTACCCTTCCCGTGTCATCAAAAGAAGTCTGGGGATTTATTTTTCCAGCATCCAAAGCGGCAGAAATGGTTATTGGCTTTAAGGTCGAACCGGGTTCAAAAAGTTTTTGCACTGCCCCATTTTGAAATATAGAATAGTCAGCAACTTTTGAATAATTGTTTGGGTCAAATCCAGGATAATCGGCTAAAGCCAAAATCCGCCCGGAATTAGGATCCATTATCACAATTTGCCCGCTTTCGATATTGAAATTTTTTCCGGCTTCAGCCAAAAGCTGTTCAGAAACAAATTGCGCGTTATAGTCTACAGTTAAAAATAAATCATTTTCTGCCAATTCTTGATCGTAATAACCCTCTATTCCATATTGGCCAATTCCTTCTCCGCCAATAAACCCCGTAAGGTTTGAAGCCATTGTTCCAAAAGGAAAAGAATCTGCCGCTAAGAGTTGTCCGGTTGAAAAAAAGAGGCTCCCCCTTTTGCTGCCAGGAAATTTAAAGCCTTCCTGCTGCCCTTGGGCAAGCGCCTTATAAAGATTACGATCAAAAATTTGCAAACAAACCAAGCGGCTGGCAATAATCGCCCCTATTAAAACTAAAAGCAAAAATATTAAATTAATCCGCCAGTTTTTCATTGGCTCCGTAGTTCGCGGCCATTCGGCCATCATCCGCCTTAATGTACTCCACCTTACCTATATTCTGGTACCCCAAATTTTTCATTACCTCCGATTGGCTGGTTAAAGAAGTAGCCTTAGATAAACTCACCTGGAGCGATTTATTTTGCTCTGTATAAGTATTTATTTTTTCTGAACATTTGTCAATCGAATATCTTAATGAAACCTCATCATTTATTTGAAAAATATAAAATCCTGATAAGATTAAGGCCAACAGAATAATTAAAATTTTAAACTTTTTTTTCATTTTTTAACGGCAACCCGCAACTTTGCGCTTCGCGAACGTTTGTTTAAAAAAACTTCTTCTTCTCCGGGCTTGATTACCTTTTTATTTAAAATCTTCAAATTTAAATTGCTTTTAAAAAAATTTTTGGCGATCCTATCCTCCAAAGAATGAAAAGAAATCACTGCCATCCGCCCGCCATTTGCCAAAACCTCCGCCGCCTGCTCCAGCCCTTTCTCAAAATTTCCCAACTCATCGTTAACCGCAATCCTTAAAGCTTGAAAAGTCCTGTGCGGCTTTATTCTTTTCGGAATTAATTCTAATAAATCAAAGGTATTTTTTATTTCTCTTCCTTTTCTTGCGCCAACAATCCTTTTGGCAATTTGCCTCGAAAATCTTTCTTCCCCATATTTATATATGATGTCGGCAATTTCTTTTTCCGGCCAAGTATTTACTATTTCGTAGGCTGTCAATTGATTATTCAGGTTAAAGCGCATATCCAGCGGCTCATCTTTCTGGAAACTAAATCCCCTGCCGGATTCTTCCAAGTCCCAAGACGAAATCCCTAAATCAAATAAAATTCCATTCACCGGCTCAAAATTATTTTTTTTAACGATCTCTTTTAAATTCGCAAAGGTATCGTTTACCGCAATCAACCTATCCTGCAAATTTATTTTTTTATAAACTTCTGAATCCAATTCTATTGCCAACAACTTTCCATTCGGTTTTATCTTTTCTAAAATCTCATCTCCATGGCCCCCAAACCCATAAGTGCAATCGATAAAGTTCTCATTCGCTTTCGGGCCAAGCATTTCTATTGCTTCTTTTTTTAAAACAGGTATGTGCATTATATTCCTAATTCTGGAAGTGTTTCGGCCAGCTTATCAAGATTCGGCTCGTTTTTTGTTTTATATCCCTGCCATTTTTCGGCATCCCAAATTTCAAGTTTATCTGAAAGCCCGCAAACAACTATATCTTTCTTTAGTTTGGCATATTCTTTCAAATAATCCGGAACTAAAATCCTTCCCAATTTATCTAATTCAACTTCGACTGCCCCGCCAAGCACAAACCTTGAAAACATCCTTCCTTCCGATTTATTGCTGGATATTTTTTTCAATTCCTCCGTCACCTGCTCCCATTTTTTTTGCGAGTAAACAACCAAACAATTATCAAACCCGCGGGTAACTATAACCGCACTTCCGAGCTCTCCCCTGAACTTTGCAGGAAGGGCCAATCTTTTTTTCTCATCTATTGAATGCTGATATTCGCCAATAAACATATTCAAACTGCTAAAGTTATCCCCCATTTGCTATAGTTTTCCCACATTTATCCACAGTTATCCACCGATATTCCTTTATACCCCACTTCACGCCACTTGGTCAACTGTGTAAAACTTAATCATTTTTTAATTTCTAACCTGGTAAATTAAAAGTGTAGCCTAAAATAAAAGCTCCCTCACTTACCGGAGGGAACCAAAAAGGGTCCTGCAAAAGTGTTTCCGGAGGCGAAAGGGATGCGCCTCGGATTCTCTACAGGACCCGTTTTTTTATTTAGAAGATTTTTCTTGCAGAAGGAATGGAGCAAGTTGCTTCATTAGCTCGTCAGAACTCATATATGTCGCTGGCGCTGAAATGCTAACTAATTCGTTGAAATTTGAAAAGGTTATATCAGCGCTTAAGGTTGCCTCGGCGCCATCTTGCAAAATATCCGCTTCTATCTTAGCCCTATAGGGATAAT
>OBLY010000058.1_pt1 | contig 15518 bp, 11 predicted proteins | sample 1539041 | NCBI WGS metagenome assembly OBLY01 (sample SAMEA2690973, study PRJEB22502) | sediment metagenome | biome: Billabong; feature: Tropical; material: Sediment | place: Australia | collected 2013-05-14 | depth 1 m
CGAACAATTCTTTCAGCTCGAGCATGAGGCGGTAGGCCGTGGCGCCCCACTCGCGTTCCACGAACGGGGCCATGTTTCGGCCCGTGCCATGTTCGGCCTTGAGGGCTCCATCATATTTCCCGATGATTATGGTGACCAGTTCGTCCATGAAAGCCGCGTAGCGGTCGACCTCGGCCTGTTCGTTGAAGGATTGAGCCATGGAGAAATGCAGGTTGCCGTCTTTCGCATGGCCGTAGATGATCCCGTCCGGATAGCCATGCCTGACGAACAGTTCCTGCAAATCGGTGATGGCTTCGCCCAGCCGTCCGACCGGCACGGCCACATCCTCGATCAGCACGCTGGTCCCCCGGGGGCGGGCCGCGCCGATGGCCGGAAAAAGTCCTTTGCGCAATTTCCATAGCGCGGCCTGGACGAGCGGGTCGGTGCTGAAATGGGCTTCCTGAAGAAGAGGCAATTCCAGACAGGTGGCGGCGGCCCTTTGGCGGAGATCTTCGAGCTCGGAGGAAATGGAAGCCTGGTATTCAACCAGGATGGCGGCGGCCCGGTCAGGCAAGCTGTTAAGGATCTCCGGCGCGCCGGGGAGAGCCTCCACCGAGCGCAGGGAGGCCCGGTCCATGATCTCGAGGGCCCGAGCTCCGGATTGGGTCAGGGGCGGGACAGCCTCGGCGGCTTGCTGAACGCTGTTGAAGTAAAGCAGGCCGGTGGCTTTGCATGGATAATCGGGGAGAGTATCCAGGACGGCTTCGGCGATAAATCCCAGGGTGCCTTCCGAGCCGACCAAGACATGGCTTAAGATATCGATGGGTTCACTATAATCGAGCAAGGCATTAAGGGAATAACCGGTGGTGTTCTTGCGTTTGTAGCGGGAGCGGACGCGCTCGGCCAGGTCCGAATCCTGGAGCAAGCGGGCGCGCAAGTCAAGCAATCCCTGGGCGAGGCCGGAGGCAGAGGCCCGCAGTTTTTCGGCCGCATCAGAATCGGCGGTATTGAGCTCAACTCCGTTGGGGAGGAGAACCGTCAGGGAATGAAGCGTATGATAGGCGTTCTCGATCACACCGCAGCACATTCCGCTGGCATTATTGGCCAGGATGCCACCGATCATACAGGCGTCGATCGAGGCTGGGTCGGGGCCAATGCGGCGGGCATAGGGGCGCAAAACCAGGTTGGCTTGCGCGCCAATGACTCCCGGCTGCAAGCGCACCAAGCGGCCTTCCGCCTCAATCGATATCCTGCGCCAGTGTCTGGACAGGTCAACCAGGATGCCGGAGCTGACAGCCTGACCGGAGAGGCTGGTTCCGGCGGCGCGGAAGGTTAAGGGAATTTGGCGCTCATGGCTGAAGCGGAAGAGCGCCCGCACTTCTTCGATGGAGGCCGGCTGAACCACGGCCTGGGGAATCAGCCGGTAAAAGCTGGCATCACTGGCGTAGGCGACCCGGTCGAGAGGACGCGTTAAGACTCGTGCGGAAGAAAGGAAAGGAAAATCCTGAGGGCTGAGGTTCATCGCGAGAGAACTAGATGGTGGGATGGTTCCAAGCTCCTGTCATGATGTATGGCTTCAAAAGGAGAAGGAATTTGAGAATTCATCTTGCCGGTGAGGTGGATAAACTAATGATACAGGCAAAAGCGGGTTTTGTGAGGTGGATGTATGTAACGAACTATCTAGGGCTGTGCTATGATTGGCCCCAGGAGCTCCTGCCGAGGCGACCCATGCCTGACCTCAAGACCATCATGCAGAATGTCCGGAAAGCCGGGGAGGTCATCCCCGCTTTCAATATTCCCTACCTGCCCATGCTCGAGCCAGTTGTTCAGGCGGTGGTCGATCTCAACAGCTTTGCCTTGATCGAAACGGCCCGGCTGGAATGGATCAAGTTCGAGGCGGGAGGACTCGAGGAAATCGCCAAAGAGTTTTTCCGCTGGCAGGATCCTGACCATGTCCGCCTGCACCTTGACCACATCCCGGTGATCGATGAAGACGGGCAGCAGGTGGATTACCTCCCTATTATTCAACAGGCGATCGACCTTGGGTACCATTCCGTGATGGTGGATGGCTCGCGCCTGCCCCTGGAGAAAAACATTGCCGCCACCTGCCTGGTAACAGCCTTGAGCCGCCAAGCCGAAATCCCCTGCGAGGCAGAACTGGGGGCGGTGTTGGGGCACGAGTCCGGGCCGTTGCCTCCATATGAGGAACTTTTTGCCTCGGGAATTGGCTTTACAAACGTGGAGGAGGCCCGGCATTTTGACACCGAGACGGGCTGTGACTGGCTCTCGGTGGCCATCGGAAACGTCCACGGAGCCATCTCCGCCGGGCGGAAAGACCAGCAGAAGGTGGCTGCCCGCCTGGACCTGAACCATCTGGAGAAGCTCTCGCAGGCCACCGGCGTGCCGCTGGTGCTGCACGGCGGCTCCGGCATTCCCAGGGAATACGTCCTGGCTTCGTTCAAAAAGGGAATCTCCAAAATCAACATCGGCACGGAGATCCGCCAGGTATATGAAACGGCCATGAAATCCAAGCAGGACATTGCCGCGGCCCAAAAGGCGGTGTATGACCGGACCGCCTGGCTGATCGATGAATTCTTCGGGTTGAAGAATATCCAGCCCCGGCTGATGCAGGAGAGCCAATGAGCCTGCTGGGGATCGACGTCGGCACGAGCGGCTGCAAGGCGGCGCTTTTCTCCCTCCAGGGAGAGAGCCTGGCCTCGGCCTATCATGAATATGAGGCCCTCTCCCCGCAAGCCGGCTGGGCGGAACTGGACGCCCGGGCGGTGTGGGAGGATATTAAATGCTGCATTCAATCCATCATGGGGAATCATCCTTCGGCGGAGGTGCATGCCATTTCGGTCTCTTCCCTGGGAGAAGCGGTCGTCCCGGTTTCGGCGGACCGGCGCATCCTGGGTCCTTCCATCCTGAACTACGATTGCCGGGGCGAGGAATTCCTCCCCGGACTGAAAACGAACCTGTCGGACGAAAGCCGTTTTGGCATCAATGGCAACCTCCCGGGAAATCACTACAGCCTGACCAAGCTTAAGTGGATCCAGACCCACCAGCCGGACCTCTATGAGAGGACGTATAAATTCCTGCACTGGGGCGCCTTTGTGGCCTTCATGCTGGGCGCCGAGGCGGCGGTCGATTTCTCTCTGGCCAACCGGAGCCTGCTGTTCGACCTGCACCGGCAGGATTGGTCGGATGAGCTGCTGGCCGGCGCCGGGCTCGAGCGGGAGAAGCTGCCGGTCACCGTTCCTTCCGGGACCGTGATCGGGACAGTCTCACCACGGGTCGCGACGGAGCTGGGCTTGCCCGCGGGAGTCCGGCTGGTCAGTGGAGCGCATGACCAGTGCGCCAACGCGGTCGGCTGCGGAGTGATCGATCCGGGCAGCGCCGTGTATGGAATGGGGACCTATCATTGCATCACGCCGGTCTTTGCCGCCCCTCCGGCTCCGGCATTGATGATCGAAAGAGGCCTGAACATTGAGCACCACGCGGTTCCAGATCGATTCGTCAGTTTTATCTACAATCAGGGCGGCGCCTTGGTCAAATGGTATCGGGATACCTTTGCTTCGGTGGAACACCGCCAACTTGAAATGGATGGCCGGAGCGGTTCCATCTACCCGGCCCTGTTCGCGGAGATCTCCGCTGATCCCAGCCGCGTGCTGGTATTGCCGCATTTCGCACCCACTGGAACCCCCGCTTTCATCACTGATTCCTCCGGCGTCATGGTCGGACTGCATCTGGATACTCGCCGGGGCGATATCCTGAAAGGAATAATTGAAGGCATCACTTTCTACCTCAAGGAAGTGATCGAGGGTCTACCGGCAACCGGCATCCACATCCAGGATTACCGGGCCGTAGGGGGCGGCAGCCGGGCGGACGTGTGGGTGCAGACCTGCGCCAATATCCTGGGTAAACCGTTCATCCGCCCGGCGATCCAAGAGGCAGGCACTTTGGGCGCGGCCATAATGGCAGGGATGGGCGCGGGAGTATTCTCCAATTACACCGAAGGGGTGGAAGCCATGGTTCGGCCGGAACGGACCTTCGAGCCGGACACTGCCCTGCACGAGCGCTATCAATCCTGCTTCGAATACTATAAGCGCCTGTGGCCTTTGATGGACGGTTACCTGCAAGAACTCTCAAAAAGCATCTCTCAGGAAAAACGATGAGCCATAAACAATATCGCTTGAAAGAATTGTTCAATCCCACCGATGGGCGCAGTCTGATTCTGGACGCATCGAACGGCCTGGCGCTAGGCGCCTTGCCCGGACTGGAGCATTTCAAGGCCGCGTTGAAGCCGCTCCTGCCCTGGCTGGACGGGGTGGTCACCAGCCCGGGTCAGGCCCGCCACCTGGGATCCCGCACTCGCCAGGAGGCGGCGCTGCTCGTGCGGGCTGATTGGACCAATGCGCTGCGAGGCAAGGATTTTGCCCTGCCTCCTGAAACCATCCAATACCTGCCCCTCCTGGATCCGGCGGATGGGTTGGAACTTGGCGCGAATGCGCTGGTGATGCATTTTATCCTCGGTCACGAGGAGCGAATTGAGGCGGAATGCCTGAAGCGAGTCGTTCATTTGTCCCTGGAAGGCACGAACGCCGGGATGCCGCTGATCGTGGACGTGCAGCCGATCGGACCCAGGGTGGTCCAGCACAACAAGGCCATCGAGCTGGGCGTCTCTTATGCCCTCGAGGGCGGCGCGGATGGGATGACTATCCCCTGGCCGGGCCCGGCCTCCTTCGAGACCATTCTGGGGATGACCAGTGGCCTGCCGGTGTGGGTGAAAACAGGCAGCCTCGAGCCGGGCGCCACCGAGGTCACCGCGGCGTTGCAGATGGATGCCGCCGGTCTGTGGCTGGATGAGCACCTTTTTGCCCGCAAAAATCCGCTGGCCCAAATACAGACATTGCATGACCTGGTCCATCTCAAGACGGTGATGAAATGAATGACGGGCTGCAGGCTCGCATGGAGCGCTTATTCAACCGGCACGGCGACGGTCGGGCCGTCTGCGTGGCGGCGGACCACGGCTATATGAGCGACGTGACACCGAATGTCGTCAAGCTGCACTCGATCACCGAGGCTGTCATCGCTGGCGGTGTGGATGGAATTCTGCTGTCTCCCGGGCAGGCCAACCGCCTGGCGCCGCTCTTCCAGGGATGCAACGGCCCGGCCCTGATCATCCGGGCAGACTGGATGAACATGCCCCGCCTGGGCACCTCCAACGTGGCCAATGCCGTTCCACAGCGCCTGCTGCTCAATGAAAAGGTCATCACGGCCGGGCAGTCGGTGGCGCTCGGCGCCACAGCCATTACCATTTACCTGTTCCTGGGCTACAGCGATCAGATCGAAGCGGCCGGGGTGGAGAAATGTGCCCAATTCGTCCACGAATGCCGCCAAGCCGGGCTGCCTTGCATTATCGAGCCGCTGGCCTACGGAGGGCATGTTACCGGCGCCAACCTGGTCGAAATCCTGACGCTGGGGGCGCGGATGGCCGTAGAACTGGGAGCAGATGCCCTTAAGATCCCATACACCGGCGATGTGGCCTCCTTCCGCCATCTGATCGACATCAGCGGCGTGCCCACCCTGGTGCTGGGGGGGGCCCGCTCAGATAACGAGCGCGACGCCTTGGAACTTTATGCCGAAGCCCAGGAGGCCGGCGCGTCCGGCTGCCTGATGGGCCGAAATGTGACCAAGTCGCCCGATCCGAAAAAGTTGATCGAACAGTTCTCGAGCGTCGCACACCGAAACTGGACAGTCGATGAAGCCTTGCGCGGACGGACCTGGCAGTTCATTCGCCTTAAGGCGAAACCGAGCCTCTGCACTGGCTGCAGCTTATGCGAGACAGCGTGTGTGGCCAGCCACGAAAGTGGCGAGTATGGACTGAAAGGAGCCCGCCTGAGGATAGAGGCGGGCAAGGAACCCGGGCAGCATCGGGTCATGTTCTGTACTTCGTGCAAGAAATGCATCGATGTCTGTCCCACCCAGGCGCTCCGTTGGCACTCCAAGAGCGGGGCGGTGGAGTTAATCGTCGATCGCTGCGACTCCTGCGGTAAATGTGTGGAAATTTGCCCCACCAGAGTCATCCTCCATTCCGAGCAAGGGATCACCATCCATGGCGGACCAACCCTGGAATGGTATCCGAAAATTTGTGATTTGTGCAATGGAAAACCGGAGTGTGCCCGCATCTGCCCCACCGGGGCGATCTTCAGTGACGAACGAATTAATTTCGATCCCGCCCTAGAGGTATCCCGATGAACCTGACCGACCGAGCTTTCTGCAACCGCATCCTGCGCATCGATCTGACCACGGGTTCAGTTAAAACCACTCCGCTGCCGGAGGCGGTCATGCCTTTGATCCTGGGCGGCAAGGGGCTGGGCGCCTGGATGCTCTATGTGGAACAGGAAGCTGGAGTGGATCCGCTCTCGCCGGAAAACATGATGATCTTCCATACCGGTCCCTTGACCGGTACGACCGCCCCAACGGCGGGTCGCTTTGGGCTGACCACGAAGAGCCCGGCCACCGGCACCTATTTCGATGCCTATTGCGGCGGTTATTGGGGCAACGTTCTTAAATACGCCGGTTACGATGCCCTGGTTGTCACCGGCGCGGCTGAGAAGCCGGTCATCATCGTGATCGACGGGGCCGAGGTCGAGATCCGCCCAGCGGAGCACTTATGGGGTCTGACCGTCCCGGCGTCAACAGAAAAGGTGAAAGAAGAACTCGGACAGGATTGGCAATCCCTGGTCATTGGCCCGCCCGGAGAAAAGTTGCGTAACCTGGCCGGCATTTTCAATGACAGCCGGGCCCTAGCCCGCGGCGGAGTGGGGGCGGTCATGGGCTCCAAGAAGCTTAAAGCCATCGCCGTACGCGGGACGGGGACGGTGCATGTATTCGACAAGTCCCAATTCGAACGCGCCTTGCAATTGGCCTATCGGGCCGTGCGCATGTCCGGGCAGATCACCATGCTCGGCAAGGAAGGCACCGCCAACATCCTTGAGATCATCAACGTGATGGGCGCGCTCCCTACCCGCAATTTCCAGGCTGGCCAGTTCGATCGGGCCGACGAAATCTCCGGGGCCAGCTTCCGGGAAAAGAATTGGAAGAAGCCGTACGCCTGCTTCGGCTGCCCGATCGGCTGCGGGAAGTGGACCCAGGCGCTGGAAGACGGCAAGGTCATTGAAGGCCCGGAATACGAGACGATTTTCTCCATGGGCTCCAACTGCGCCATCGGCAACCGGGAAACCATCATCCGCCTCAATTGGTGGTGCGATGAATACGGATTGGATACGATCAGCGCCGGCGGGGTGATCGGGTTCGTGATGGAATGCTGCGAAAAGGAGCTGTTGAATCCGGCCGACCTTGACGGGATTTTCCCGGTCTGGGGAGATGCCGAGGCCGCCCTGGCCTTGATGGAAAAAATGGCCAAAGGCGAGGGCTGCGGGGAATGGCTGGCCCAAGGGGTGGCCGCGATCGCTGAGCGATACCCCGAGTCAAAAGCTTTCGCCATGCAGGTGAAGGGATTGGAGATGCCGGCTTATCATCCCAATGCCGCCAAAGGCACGGCCCTGGCCTATGCCATTTCGGAGCGAGGCGCCTGTCACCTGCGCGGTGCGCCGCTCGGAGAAATCTTCAGCGGGGCAGCCGATCCGTTGAAGATCGAAGGGAAAGCCCAACTCTTCCGGGACCACCAGGCCGAGATGGCCGTATGGGACAGCGCCAGCCTATGCATCTTTCCCGGTTACGGTATGAGCCTTAAGGAGCTCTGGCAGTTGGTCCAGGCCGCTACCGGCTTTGATTATCCAGCCGTCGCCGACCTCCAGCTACTGGGGGAGCGCGTCTCCACTCTGGCACGGCTGTTCAATGTGCGTGAAGGTTTTACCCGCCCGGCAGATTCACTGCCAGCCCGCAATTTAAACCAGCCGCTCAAGGATGGCCCCGCCGGCACTCAGTCGGTGGAGTTGGAACCGATGCTGGATGAGTATTACCAGATCATGGGTTGGGATGCGCAGGGAATTCCCACCCCGGAGCGGCTGGTGAAATTGAAATTGAATGGGCTAAAGAAATGAGATTTCAAAAAGTCCAGAGTTCGCTGCATCGATAAACACGTCCCTTGAAGCCCAGGAGTATTTGCCATGCCTGATTTTTCCTTGAAAGAGTTGTATGAATGGTGCCGGATCCCTTTCGACCAGTTGGCGAACCATCCGAAGCGGAAAATCCCTTTCCGATTGTGCCGGGATTCGGCCGAAATGGGCGCGCTCATGGCCCGAGAGCTGACGGATGTCATCCAGCAGAATAACCGCCGGGGACAGTCCACCCGGGCCATCATCCCCTGCGGACCTTCCTGCTGGTATCAGCCCTTTACAGACCTGGTCAACCGGGAGGAGGTGAGCCTGCGGAAGCTCGAAGTTTTCCACATGGATGAATGCCTGGACTGGCAGAACCGCGAGCTGCCGCACGACCATCCATATAGTTTCAGGGGCTTCATGGAGCGGTATTTTTATGCCCCAGTCGATCCCGACCTGGCTGTTCCGGAGGAAAATCGGCATTGGCTGAACGCGGACATCATGGAGCACGTACGGGAGGCGATCTGGAAGGCGCCGATCGACATCACCTATGGAGGCTGGGGCCAGGATGGGCACGTGGCCTACAACCAAACCCGCCGGCATCCTTACAATGAGATCAGCCTGGAGGAACTGCGCCATTCGAGCATCCGCCTGCAAGAAAACAACTGGGATACGATCCTGGCGCTGGCCCAGCGGAGTTTCGGCGCGGCCTACCAGTTCGTGCCGCCCATGTCGGTGACCCTGGGAATGGGCGAATGCCTTTCGGCGAAGAAAGTGCGCCTGTTCAGCGATACCGGCGCGTGGAAGCAGACGGCCTTGCGAGTGGCCCTCTTCGGCCCGCAAACTCCTGCCTATCCCATGACGCTACTGCAGGGACACCCCGACGCGCTGCTCACCGCCACCGAATCGACCGCGGCGCATCCGATCAGTCAGCATCCCGAATGGGACCTGGGGTTGGACCGGTGACCGCCCTGAAGGTGGACCTCCGTTCGAACCCCTATCAGGTGATGCTGGGTGTTGGAGGGATCGGCAGCGGCTCCTTTTTTGCCCTGAAAGGGGACCACACTCTGGGCCGGGAGGAGAGCCGCAGCGGGGTTTACCTGGACCGTCGTGATTACTGCAAGCTGCATATCATTTCCCATTATGTCAAAGTTCTGCTGGGCAAGGCCTTCCCTGTGTTGCCCATCGGGAGGGTGGGCGACGACTCGGTGGGAACCCGGCTGCTGGAGGAGATGGCCGCGGCAGGATTGGACCTCCGCTACGTGCGCCAACTACCGGGAGAACAAACGTTATTCTCATTTTGCTTTCTTTATCCGGATGGCAGCGGGGGCAACCTGACCACCGCCAACTCTGCCTGTGACCGCCTGGGAGAGGACGACGTCCGTCTGGCGGAGGTCGATTTTGCCGCCCACGATGGTCACGGGATCGCCCTGGCCGCGCCGGAAGCGCCTTTGGCGGCTCGGCAGGAACTGCTATGTCTGGGGAAGCGGCATGGCTTCCTGGAGGCGGCCAGTTTCACCTCGGGGGAAATGGCCGAGGTGCTTCAACGAGGCATGTTGAAACAGGTCGATCTGCTGGCGTTGAACCGGGATGAAGCCGCCACCCTGGCAGGAATCCCCGCACCTCAGGAGATGGACCTGGTGAAGCCTCTCGTCGAGACTTGCATCGAACGCCTACAGGTGTTGAATCCCGATCTACGCTTCACCATCACTGCGGGGGCGCAGGGAAGCTGGAGTTGGGATGGACAGTCGCTTTCTCACCTGAAGGCTTTTCCCACACAGGTGGTGGGCAGCGCCGGCGCAGGGGATGCGTTCCTGGCAGGTGTGCTCGCCGGGTTGGTATGTGGCTTAACCCTGGCGCAAGCCCAGGAACTGGGTTCGCTGACGGCAGCCAAGGCGCTCACATCGCCACACACCATCGACCCGCAACTGGACGCCCGTTCGCTGAGACGTTTTGCCACCCAGAGGCATTTACAGTTTTCCAAAGCAGTTGGGAATATTCTGCCGAACAGTTGAGTTCGCTGAGACAGACGGGCGGTAATGAAAAAAACAGGCAGGATGTTGCAATATTTTCGAAAAATTTTCCATGCTGATTGACATTTTTTCCACATATCCGTATAATAGCGGCAATACCTTTTTCCGGTAGCTTTTGGCATAGAGCCCGACGGCTCTGGAACGGATATGTCTAAGGCCCCTCTGGTGATCGACCACCGTGAGATTGAAAGACGCAAGGACATATACCGGCGCGCCTTCCACTATCAGCCCATCGACCACATTCCAATATTCATCTGGCTGCAAGGGTCCACCGGCCCTGAGCATACTTTACGCTGGGAGCTGGAGAGCAGCGAAAACCAGCTGCAGGCGAACCTTGCCTGGATCGAACGTTCGCTGCGGACCGTGCCGGACGATTACATCCCGGTGGTACGCATCACCCAGGGATATTTGACCATTGCGAGCATGTTCGGCTGTCAGGTCCATTGGAGCGAAGATCCCAACCAACCTCCCGGCGTTCTGGAACATCCACTCAAGCGGTTGGAGCAAGCCCGTGGCCTGCGGCGGCCCGGCCTGGAAGCCGGCATGATGCCCGAAAACCTGCGGCGGATGCGCCTGTTTGCCGAGCGTCTGCCGGAGGACGTCTGCCTCACCGGGGTGGATATCGGCGGCCCGTTGAACAACCTGAAGGACCTGCTGGATACCAACCTTTTCTACACCTCCTTCTACGATGACCCGGCGCTGGTGCATGAAACCCTGGCCCTGCTGACGGATGTGCAGCTCGAATGCATGCAGGCGCTGATTGCCGCCGGAGGGGGGTTGGAACGCTTCGGTTCGGTGGATTTCGATCCGGTCTGGCACCCGCGCGAATACATCAGCTTTTCCAGCGATGACGTCAGCGCCACCATCGGCCCCAAGATCTTCCAGGAATTCAGCCTGCCCTATAACGATCGCCTGTACGCTCCGTGGGGGAGCGGCGGCTTGCACAACTGCGGGCCGCACCCGTGCAGGGAGATGTATTTGCGCCATCAAAACCCGGTCAAGTACCTGAGCTGCTCCCACACGTACAGTCGGAAGGATTACCCCGCTTTGCGCAGTCTCTTTGCCGGCTGGGGCGTCATCGAGTCCATGTTCGACATGAACGAGAATGCGGAAGCGATGCTCTCAGGATACCGCGAAATGATGGAGGCTCTCGCGCCGGACACGCTCGCCATCCCCATCTGCATCCTCGATAATACCTGGGGCGACGACGAAATTACCGCCCTGTATCACGACATGCGCAAGATCTCGGAAGAATATGCCCGGTCCATGCGCTGGCCGATCCAGTCTGAATGATTGCCAGGAACCTTTTCAAGGAGGAAGTACGGATGCCTCAGCCGACCCACAAGCATAAGGAGCGGAAAACCGCCATCCTGCACATGCTGCAATCGACCCATTCCGTGCCCATCACACAGCTGGCCAAAGAACTCGGCACCAGCAGCTCCACTGCGCGGCGGGAACTGCGCGACTTGTTGAAGGAAGGGCTCGTGATGGTATCAGTGGGAAACGTCCAGCTTTGCACCCCTTCGAACGAGGAACGACCCTTTGCCCTGCGTTGCCTTCTGAATGCTGAGGAGAAGGTCCGCATTGCCCAGGCGGCACTGGAACTCATCCACAACGGGGACACGATTTTCATTGCTGGGGGAACGACCACGTTTGAACTGACCCGGCTCTTGCCCGGCCGGCGGCGCATCACTGTCATCACCAATTCGCTGCGGGTGGTGGACCTGCTGGTGGACCAGCCCGGAATCGACCTGATCACCCTGGGAGGAGCGGTGCGCTCCGGCGAGCAAACCCTGCACGGTCACCTGACCGACTGGGGCGTTTCCCAATTTCGCGCCGACAAGCTTTTCTACGGCATCGAGGCCATCAGCCTGCAGCACGGGCTGACCCACAGTCAGCTGGTGGAGGTGAGCACCGACCGGGCCCTAGCCAGCGCCGCCACCGAGACGATCGTGCTGGCGGACCACACCAAGTTCAACAAGGTGGCCCCTGCACTGGTGATGCCCTTGGAGCAGGTGCATGTAATCGTCAGCGACAAGGATCTCTCTGACGAGACCGTCGAAGCCTTGCGCGGCAAAGGCATTCGGGTGATCCTAGCCTAAGGGAGAGAATGATCCATGACCCTCGTCCGGCAAGAGCTCCAGGCTGAATTGGCCGCTTTGGTCGAAAGCTCCCCCAAGATCAGCACCCACTGCCACCAGCTGCCCGCCTCGGCGCTGGCAGGGTTCGACCTGGATTCGCTCCTGCGCAACAGCTACGTTAACTGGACGGGAATCCCCTGGGGGGCTACGCCTGAAAGCCGCGCCGCCATGGTCGAGAAAGTGCGTTTCAACTCGTTTTTCGTCTGGCTGCAAAAAAGCTTGATCCGGTTGTATGGAACGGATGAACCGCTCACCGCAGAAACCTGGCAAAACTGGGATGAACGGGTGAAAGCTGCCTATCGCGACCTTTCGCACCCGCGACAAGTGCTCGGAAGTTTCTGTAATTACCGGCGCATGCTCCTGGATGCCTATTGGCAGCCCGGCAGTGATAATAACGACCCCGGATTGTTTGCACCTGTCTACCGGGTGAACGCCTTCTTTTTTGGCTACTCTGTCACCGCGGCCGACCATGATGGGAATAATCCTTATCGGCTGAGGCCGCATGTTTTCTTGAAGGATTTCGATGAATACACCGCCTGGATGCGAGAGGAGATCCTGGCCCATCGCTCGGCGGGGTGCGTGGCTCTAAAGCTGCCCATTGCCTACGACCGCGGCCTGGATTTCGAGCCGGTGGAGTTGGACAAGGCCCGCCGGGTTTTTAAACGCCTCACCAACCCCCCCCGTGGTTCCGCCAAAACAAGTCCGGCAGGTAATTTGCCTGGGAAGACCACCAACGCTCCCGACCCGGCGGCTTCGGGCAGAAGCACCGACGCCGACCCTCTGGAGGTGAAGACCTTCCAGGATGCGCTTTTCCATCGTCTGTGCCAGATTGCTGCCGAGTTGGACCTGCCACTGCAGATCCATACTGGAATGGGACAGGCACGGCGCACCAATGCCGCCTGGCTGCAGGAAGGGATCGCCCGCAACCCAGCCACCCGCTTCGTGCTTCTGCACTGCAGCTATCCCTGGACGGCAGATATCAATATGCTGGTGGATAAATTCCCCAACGTCTCCGCCGATCTGAGCATGCTTCCCCTGCTCTCCATTGGTGTGGCGGAAAGGATGATCGGCGAGCTGGTCGAGCGGGCCAGCCTGGACCGACTCTTTTGGGGCTGCGATACCTGGACGGCGGAGGAAAGTTACGGCGCGCTCCTGGCGTTCTGCCAGGCGCTCTCCTCCAGCCTTGCCGCCGAGGTGGTAGAAGGCTACCTTAGCCGCCAGGATGCCTTGCAGGTGATGCAGGCCATCCTGATCCAAAACCCGCTCCGTTTCTACAAAATCGATGCATCCGGTTAATCCAACAAGGAGGTGCGTCCGAAAAAACTTGCCACTCGTTCACTTTTTCAACATTCGGTTAAAAAGATTCATGAGGAGAAAAAATGAAGACTAGCCTTCGTGTAATAACCATCCTGGTGGTCCTTTCCATGACTTTGGTCGCCTGCGGCGCCAAGACTGGATCGAACGCCAAGGTGAACCTGACTTTCTGGTATTGGGCCGAATCGGATGCGCCGGGGGCGGATGCATGGATGACTGAAACGGTCGCGGCGTACCAGCAAGCTCATCCGAATATCACCATCAATGTTGTGCCGCAGTCCACCGACACTCTCATCAGCGCCTTTCAGTCGGCGGTGACCGCCAAGAGCGGCCCAGACATTGCCTCCCAGTGGGCCACCGGCCCGGTGCTGGGATTTGTCTGGCAGGATGCGGTGGTGCCGATCAGCGACTATGTCAAATCCAGTGAAATGTCCAACTGGTTGAACACCAACGAGAATACTTATCAAGGCAAGGTCTGGGGCATGCCGATGTACATGATCGGCATTGACGTGATGTACAACAAGCAGATGTTCTCCAAGGCCGGCGTTACGCCTCCGGCCAGCGGCCGCTGGACATGGGATGAGTTCCTGGCGGCTTGCGATAAGCTCAAAGCCGCTGGCGTCACGCCCTGGGTGAGCGGGGATAAGGATGGCTACGGCGGCGCCTGGTGGTTTGCCAACCTGGGCATCCAGACCCTCGATTCCACCGATGATCTACGCCAGGCAATTATTGGCAGCAAGCCTTTCACCGATGCCCACTACACCGGCTGGTACCAGAACCTGGATGAGCTGGTCAAGAAAGGCTACGTCAACCAGGATGTGATGTCGCTTGACCTGTCGCAAGGGGCCCAGGCCTTCTCGCAAGGGAAGGGCGCCATGTCCTTCGGCACCGACGGGATGATCAAGCAGGCGCTGACGGACCTCGGCGCAGATAATGTAGGTGTGATGCAAACACCCAAACTGAACAGCGGGAAACTGGCCGATGTGGGCAACGCCACGCAGTCCATTACATTCTTCATCACCAAATGGAGCAAGCATCCGCAGGAAGCCGCCGATTTCCTCGTTTATCTCCATTCGGCTGACCGGCTGACCTCCTGGTATAAGCACACCGGCGTCATCGCCGCCGACAAGCGCTTTGACACCAACTTGGTGACCGATCCGGTGATGAAGCAAATGCTGAAGTGGGAAACCACGGGTCCGCAGGTCTGGCTGGAGAACTATCTCCCCGGACAGGTGGACAGCGACGCAGACCTGGTAGCGGGGCAGATGATCTTCTCACAGAGCGGCACCCCCAAGGATGCCGCCGATCTCTGGCAGCGCTCGGCCGAGACCTGGCGCAACCAGCATCCGGATGAATTAAAGAACTGGCAAAACTGGCAGCAGTAACGCAATAACATCCACCGGCTCTCCCGGCTTAATTCCGGGAGAGCCGGCCTTCCCGAGAGTAGGCTTTTTATGCCGAAAACTAACAGGCCTGCGAAAATCAGTCTCCGCGTCCTTGAGCCTTATCTCTATCTCGCCCCGGCGACGATCCTTGTCGTTGTTGTCTTCGCCTACCCGATCATCGAGATCTTTCACACCAGCCTGCTTCAAAACACGGCCAGCGGGATCAAGACCCTCGGCTTCACCAACTATTCGCTGGTTTTCCAGGACCCGGTCTTCTGGGAGGCGCTAGGCAACAACGGTAAACTGCTCTTGACGGTCCCCATTATGACGGTGCTCTCACTCCTGGTTGCCATCCTGCTTTTTGAGCATGTGCGCGGCTGGATGATTTATCGCGGCGTCATCTTCATGCCTTACATCCTGGCGATCCCGGTAGTGGGGATGACCTTTGTCTACCTGTTGGGGTTGAACGGAATCCTGAACACCCTGCTGCATGATGTGGGCTTGGGATTCCTGACGCAAGACTGGCTGGGGAGCGCCAAAATGGTGATCCCCTCCATCGGCATGGTGATCATTTACCGGGAGATGGAGGGGATCACCATT
>OBLY010000059.1_pt1 | contig 15460 bp, 12 predicted proteins | sample 1539041 | NCBI WGS metagenome assembly OBLY01 (sample SAMEA2690973, study PRJEB22502) | sediment metagenome | biome: Billabong; feature: Tropical; material: Sediment | place: Australia | collected 2013-05-14 | depth 1 m
TGGCTGCTGTCACATCTGCCAGACCCATACCGTCAGGTATCATGGATATGATGTATTATTCTCCTTTTTAATATCCGAACGCAAAATCCAGTGATCTTGCTTGTTATAGATGTTCATCTTATAAAATTTATATAATTTATCAGAATAGTCTGTATAATGTATATACGGAAATCAATATCTTCCAAGCATTAAAACTCTAGTGGAAATTATACGCAATTCTTATTTAGATCTTATTTTTCTACAAACACAATATCAAGTAGGTCAGCCTGAAAAACAATCGTCCTATTTCTTTGGTCAAGAAGTTCGCTCAGTAGCACTTCGATTGAATCATTGATTAACACGTGATCATTCTCGTTCCGAGATTTGGACTCTGATATCCATAATAACCAATCAGCAAGATTCCCCTTGAACCCTTTATTAACATCTTTCAAGTAATCCGTACACCTGCGAAATAGTTTTGGTAAAATGCATTGCCCATCAGGACCTACAGATTCCTGATTCTCTAACATAAACTCTGATGTTGTATCTATGGCCCAAACCCCTTTTTGGTCATCTCGGGCTGATTTCGCCACTTCGCGGAAAAATTGTCGATGTTTAAATGGCATTGAAGTATATACTAGTATATACTGTATAATAAGCCAAACCTGTATCGAGCAATTGGAAATTTAGGGTTTTCTTCAACAGAGGTGCATCCACCTTTATCCATTCTGTACCCTTTGGAATATCAGCATCCAGTAATACATATGACACGGGTCGTCCATTGGTTTCAGCCGCCTGCGAAAGAATCGCTCCTCGAATAGAATCCGGGTTGGCGCTCTCAACCATTGTAGACGTATCAGATTTGTATTCGATATTTTCAAACCCCATCCAGGCTAAGAGCTGATCTCTTGCTTCTTTCCCTAATGGCTGGGCTGCTGAGCCATAGTGGAGTTCTGTTGCGTCCACACCTTCAAATCTTAACTGTACACTCCCATCACGTTTGGAAAGCTTGATGCGATCGTGCCGGTAAAGATAATGATAGAGATCAGGGTCATCAGCAATAAACCGTATAGAGTCTCCATCGGGTTCATAGCCTTTTATGACAAAACTTCCTTTTATAAGATGGTAATATGGTGATGTCATAGTTTTCCTCTTTTTACCGGAATGACCAGGTTTATAGTACAACTACTAAGTTAACAAGATAAGGATTCCCTCAGTAGAATAAATAGCCTATATAGATTTTCAAATCATTAGATTCCAATGCCCTGCTCAGATTAAAAGCAGGAGAGTTTAGGCAGGCTCTGGTAACTATCCAGGAGATACTGACCGTAAGCGCAAAATTTATTTTGCAACCCGACAAATTATTAGACACGGGAGTAAAAGAGGTGGAAATATGAATGAAACAAATCTTAATGCAACAAAAATCATGATTATACGCCATGATGAGAAACCTCCTTCGGCTCCTCCCCACGGCCCTCCTTACGGAGTATTGGACACAGGGGTTCAGGACTCAGAGTCACTGACAATTCAAGGATGGCAGAGAGCGGGAGCATTAACATGTTTTTTTGATCCCGCATATGGCCCGCTTCAAAATTTCCATCTTGCCAAGCCACAGTTTCTGTATACATCCAAGCCAAAAAACCTCAAACACGGCAGCCGTCGTCCTTACGAGACAATTACGCCTTTAGCAAAAAAACTCGGGCTTGAGATTAATATCAATTTTATGGAAGGGGAAGAAGAGAAAATGGTGGAGGATGCTCTACAGAAATCCGGTATAGTCCTTATTTGCTGGCAGCATGAAAATATCACAACCAACACAAATGGAGGCCCTTGTATTGCAAAGTATATACTGGACACAGGCAGCTATAACTTTAGCCAGGTCCCTCAATGCTTACTATATGGAGACTCGCCAGACCCGATAAAAGGAGCCCCTGACAAATGGCCTGACGACAGGTTTGATGTAGTTTGGGTGTTCGACTTGAAATCCACATTAAGCAAATAAAATTTCGCTCCCGTAACTTTACCAGATTTTTAAATTTATGGGTATAGGACTTATACCGAAACAACTCCTATGTATTATCAATGGTCGACCTTGTATCCCAGCCTTTAAGCAATATGGAAGTGAGTATCGAATTTCTCCAGAAAATAGCCCTTGCTACGTTCATTGGTATTCTTATCGGGATCGAAAGGGAGCACTGGCGTCCAGAGGGGAAGGAGTTGATCGCAGGAGTGAGAACATTCACCATAGCCTGCATCGCAGGGGTGATCTCTGCATATCTGGCACAGATCGTCTATCCCGGGATCTTATTGATCTCACTCGCATTTTTTGCGATAATATCTGCGCTATATGTATATTTAAAAAACGTCACCTTGAAGCAGCCGGGCATAACAAGTCCGATAGCTCTTTATTGCACGTTTCTTCTCGGTATACTGATATCATACGATCTGTTTCTGAATGCTATTGCCGGAGCAGTCGTCATCACCCTCCTGCTGGCAGAAAAACGCCCGCTACATTCCTTTGCCACTAACCTGACAGATGATGAGATCCAGAGCGCCGTGCGCTTTCTGGTTGTTGTTTTCATACTGTATCCAATTACTCCGGATGAATTATTCATGGGGGTCATCAATCCCAGATGGATACTTCTGATCGTAATAATGGTTGCAACTATCAGTTTTATCAGTTTTATCATGATGAAAAAGATGGGAACAAGGTTCGGTATACCCCTTTCCGGGCTCCTTGGAGGACTGGTGAGCAGCCAGGCAACAACAGGTGCGCTTGCAGCCATAGCCAAAAAAAAGAATGAACTGGTGGAGCCGACTTATGCAGGGATAATCATGGCTAATGCCGCAAGCCGTATCATGAACCTGGTTACAGCGTTCATAGTAGATCCAAGCGGCAGGGTGCTTTTGTATATGGCTGCACCTCAACTCGTCATTACTTCTTTTGCAATTATTATTTTAATAAAATCAAGGAATAAGATAAAGGGGCAGGTCAGAGAGACCATAAAATTGCAATCTCCCTTTGCGCTATCTCCGGCGATAAAATTTGCAATCGGCTTTGCGGCATTATCTATTCTTTTGAGATTCATTAACCTTTGGGCAGGTACTGCGGGTGTTTATGCCACCGCGCTTGGAGGACTTATCAGCAGTGATGTAGTAACAGCATCGGTTGCTGTACTTGCAGTGCGTGGCAATATTTCGTATGCAACAGCTGCGCTGACAGGGGTACTTGCAAGCATAATAAGCACTGTAAGTATGATGATACTGGTGAAATGGGCAGGCCCGCCTGAACTTGCCAGAATGGTACATAAAACCCTTATAGGTTTTATAATAGCTGGTACAATCGTTCTTATCATATGGGGAATAATCATAACCAGCCCTCAGTAGCTAACACTTTTTCTTTCACGGGAAAAGATTTTTCCTATCTTCTAACCATTTTACTATTTGTCTTATAATGTTCATGCTCTATGAAGTTTTCACCGACTTTATCTTTAATTTCATAGAGTATGATTTCATATAAGATAAATCCTTAAGAGCCTATCCGAAAAACCAATCAAGAGTATATTTCCGAATAAGCTACTGAGACGCTGATAAGTATATTGAAAAAAGCTCTCCGTGCCTCTGCGTCTCTGTGGCTTTTGATAATATTTGCCACTGAGGCACAGAGAACACAGAGACATGTTTAAAAGTCTTTGTGTTCCTGTGGTTTTAACTTTTCGGATAGGTTCTAAGTTGAAGGTCTCATGCCAGAATATAAGCTTGGATGATATAAGGTGGCCACATGATACGAAATAAGAATAAAGACAATCAATTAAATGTAAAAAATGAACTTCGGGCGCTCTTTTCCGAATTGTTCGGCACGTTTGCACTGACGTTTACAGCATCAGCGGCAACGGTTGTCCCGATACTCTCTCATTATGAAATTGATTATCTTGCCAAAGTTACGGCTCCAGGGCTTATGGTAATGGCAATCATATATGCATTAGGCGACATTTCAGGAACTCATATTAACCCGGCAGTCACGTTTGCGTTCTCACTGCGAAGAGCGTTTCCTTGGAAAAAGATGCCATTTTATTGGCTTGCCCAAGTTGTCGGGTCTCTGCTTGCTGCCTTTGTTATTTTAATGCTCTTTGGGAATATTGAACATCTTGGAGCAACAACTCCTCACTTCGGAGTACTGCCTTCATTTATAATGGAGATTATTCTAACGCTCTTTTTAGTAACAGTCATTATTGGTACTGCGACAGGCAGTAAAATTGTGGGTCACAATGCCGGCATTGCTGTCGGCGCGACGATTATCCTCTGTGGCATTATCGGCTCTCCGATTAGCGGCGCATCGATGAATCCTGCCCTCTCCATAGGTCCTTCTTTGCTGTCCAGAGAAGTTTCATCAGTCTGGATATATATAGCTGGACCATTGCTGGGTTCATTGCTTGCCGTAGGTATCAATTATCTCACGCATGGAAGTACAAAACCTCAAGAAAAAGAAGCAGCGAGCGGAAAAGGAGACAAGCCATAGGAAGGCTATCTAACATATCCCAGTTCTTTGATATATATGGAAAATTATAAGTTCCTTTAATTACAAGATTATTATGGATTCTCTGAAGCTGAACAAAACTAAAGGGGTGAGACTTCGTGCTTCCATTTTGTTGATTTTTCAAGTTAAGAAGACGAACGGTAATGATTGAGATAGAAATAAAAGCTCGTATAGAAGACCCAAAGGATATGGAGAGGTCTATAATTGCATCGGGGGCGGCGCCTGTCGGGATAGAGAACCAGACAGATACTTATTTTAATTCGCAATATAGAGATTTCGGAAAAACGGACGAGTCTTTGAGGATAAGAGCCGAGGATGGGAAATCCTTTCTGACTTATAAAGGTCCCAAAATGGACAGCGTCTCTAAAACAAGAAAAGAATTTCAGGTAGAAATAATTGATGCAGATAACATGAAAAACATATTGACTTCACTTGGTTTTTCTCCAATGGCGACAGTTACCAAGAAAAGAAAAAATTACAGGCTCGGTGATTTTTTAATTGCACTTGATGAAGTACAAAACCTCGGAAATTTCATAGAGATTGAGATATCGGCAGAAGATTCCAGAAAATACGAAGAAAAAGTTGAGAGTATTTTTAAATTTATCGAGAAACTGGGTTTAAACAGGAATTCAACAATCCGTAAATCATATCTTGAGTTGATGCTTGAGAAAAAATAACCCTCTTCTATTTACTCTATATGCTTTTAGAGAAATCGATTGCTAACTCAGCGATGTTTGCAGCATAATCCCCGATTCTTTTTACGCTGTCGGCTATGAGCCCCACGGATATGATTGCATCAGTGTCCAGCATTGTTGCTGGATATTTTATTCTGCGCATTTCCTCACATGTTCTTTTATGTTCTTCGATAACCACGTTTGCAAGTTCCACGTTGCATTTTGTGAAGGAACTAACCGAATCGTTGATATGCTTGTAGGAAATGTTACATATTCCCACCATCTCATCGAGCATATCAAATGGAATTTTTTCCCGCGACTCCAGTATCATGCCGGCAATCTTACACGCATGGTCAGACACATGCTCCAAATGATCACTTGCCAACTTGCAGTAAAAGGATCCTATAAACCCGAATTCACTCTTTTTGGGTATCCTTGAACGGAGCAGGATATCCATGAACTGTTTTGATAACAATAGATGGAGAAAATCTATCTCATCATCCTGCCTTATGATTTCAGAGGCAATGGAAAAATCCCTCATCTTCATCGCCTTAATGGTGTTCTCAAGCATCCGCTGCACTTTTATATGCATGCGCCGAAAACTCATATCGATCGGCATATCCCCCGGATTCAAGATGTCCTGAATGATTACCTTATCGTGCGTCTCTTCGATAATCTCAATACCTATCAATTTTTTAACTATGTCTGTTATGTCTTTTCTCTGCTCCGAGGTGATATTTCTGGCTTTAAGCTCGATCACGCAATACCCTGCAACATAGGTGGCTATTATATCTCTTATCAGCGGCTCGCCCGTCTTTCCATCTATTTTCAGGCTCTTTCGACCCTGAGGTGCAAAACTGAAGTTTGAAGTATATAAAAGAAGAGTCCCGTCTTCCTGCGGATGCATGCGAATAAGGGAACCGGATGTTATCCCGGCACTGATAGCCCACTTCTTGGGAAGGGATACCACAAATGTTGATTTGCCCATTACCTGAACCTTTCTTATTTCTCCTTTGATCATTTTAGTTTGAGTTTTTTTTAGGGGAGTAGATAATAAGGGGAGTAGACGACATATACCTTTTCATTTTATCATCGGTTAACATTTTAATGCACAACCTTGAATATCATGTGTAGCGATTTTCCGACTTGAAGTCACCGAATTTTTGTTTTTAGTTGTATCAACAAATCCATCAAGAGCTTCCTTAGATAGAGATAAATAGACTATATAGTTTATATACACAAACTATTTACAAACATCTGATTAACACTTAAATGAACGAGATGAAAACATTGGCTAGTGGCTTTAGCTTTAGCAATTTGGGTCTTTACTCAAGATGCAATTCAGGGGATGGAAATGATACCTGTAGAAAACATAATATAATAGAACTTCATAATGATAATTATGAGATTGAAATGCAACTTAAGCATCTTGAGGAACAGATACTGGCGTTCATAGATATCGGGACGAACTCGATCCGCCTTATACTCGTCAGACTCAACCCCAATCACTCGTACACTGTGCTTCGGCAGGAAAAGGAAGTTGTCAGGCTCGGCGAGAACGAGTTCAAGAGCAACAGCCTCCAGCCAGAGGCGATGGAACGGGCGGTCCTGGTCTGCAAAAAGTTCGTGGAACTTGCAAAATCTTTCGGGGCTGGCGAAATCATGGCTGTAGCCACATCCGCGGCACGGGAGGCGAGAAACCAGGCAGAATTCCTTGAACAGCTAAAGAAAGAGGCGAAGCTGGAGGTAAGGGTTATATCTGGAAAGGAAGAGGCACGCCTCATCTATCTTGGCGTCTCAAGCGGAGTCCATATCGGCAAGAGGAAGGCAATCTTCATCGATATAGGAGGGGGGAGTACGGAGATTGCGATAGGCGACCAGTTCCAGAACGATTACGTTGACAGTTTAGAGCTCGGGGCAATAAGGCTCACTACTATGTTCATTCAGGATGATGGCACAGGACCAGTGTCGCAGGATGTATATACAAGGATGAAGCTGTACATCGAGAACAAGATGCTCAAAACGGCGCAATGCATGAAAAGTGCGAAGATAGAGTGCGCCTTCGGAAGCTCAGGCACGATCACCAACCTTGCAGAGATAGCGATGAATATGCATGGGCGGGGCGACGCAGGAAGAAAACTCGTCCTCTGCTATAAGGATCTGAGGAAGGTAGTTTCGACACTCTGCACGCTTTCGCTCGATGAGAGAAAAAAGGTTGAAGGCATCAACCCCGAGAGAGCAGATATCATTGTTGGGGGTGCTGCTATCCTCGAGACAATAATGGAGGAGTTCGGGCTTGAAGAGATTACGGTCAGTGACAGGGGCATAGTCCACGGGATGCTCATGGACTACCTGTCAAGACGTGAAGGGTTTCCGCAGTTCCAGGAGATGTCTGTCAGGGAAATGAGCGTGCTCCAGCTTGGAAGGTCATGCAATATCAACGAGCGACACGCCAACGCCGTAATATCTCTTGCGCTGCAACTTTTTGACAGTTCAAGGAGGATCGGGCTGCACGATCTGGGTGACCGGGAGAAGGAGCTATTGAAATACTCTGCGTTCCTGCACGATATCGGCGGCTTCATATCCTTTAAAAGCCATCATCTTCATTCACATTACATAATAGGTAACACAGAGCTCCTCGGCTTTGACCAGATCGAAATAAAAATAATGGCAAACGTCGCCCGGTTTCACAGGAAGAAGCTTCCAAAGAGAAAGGACCTGGCTTTAGCCGAGCTTGATGAGCGCTCTGCAAATATCGTGATTGTCCTATCTGTGCTGCTGCGCCTTGCCGAGAAACTCGACAGAAGCCATACCTGCCTCGTAAAAAAAGCGGAATTCACAGGGAAAGATAGAACGAAAGTGGAACTTGCCATATGGTCTGAGGGCGACTGCGAGCTTGAGGTGTGGGGTGTAGAATCGAACGTGAGAGCATTCGAGAAAATATTCAGGAGGAAGCTCGATCTGAATGTAATCCCAGGCTCACATTGGAACCATGAATTCTCCGGTCTTAAAACAGGGAGGGATACTGCTGGGGCTGAGAATGCTCTCCATGCATGAGATATGATTATAACCTATCTGCTCAGGTAAGTATCAATCAGTCACAAAATGACCATTTTAATCATATAGCCTCTGCTAGTTTTCTATATAGATTATAGAGATTAAGTATATATCATAAGAATCTGAAAAATAACTAAGGGCCATTCACTTTTGTCGCCTGATAAAAAAGAAACGGTACACAAAGCTGATAAACGGATTGGGAGACATACTAATGAAATCAGATAATATCGAGCTGCTCAGAGAAGAGATCAACAGGAAAGATTCTGAGCTTATTCAAAATATTCGCAAAAAAGACATATCAATTATTGAAAAGAGATTTAAAAAATGGGAGAAGGGCGGCGGCTGGGATGACCTTATCAGAACTGCTGAAAGTGATGCAGATAATGACAAAGAAGAGGCGAAAGCGGATTTCACTCCTATTAAGATGATGTGTAAGTTCATTGGGAACGGTGGCGATCCTTTAGAATATCTTAAGGCAATCAGTGTATCATATCCGGGTCATCCATTCTGCCAGATGCTGATTGAATCCGAGAACGTTCCGCAGTTCTTAAACAAGCTTAAATCGCTTAAAGCTAAGTTCCCCATACTTTTCCGGGATGATAGTAAAAAATGGCTTTCTGAATTATTTAATATCTTAAAAGGGTTTGTAAGAGAAGAGTATGAATCCGGGGCACGGAGCATAGCAGATATTGTTGATGCGTATGCCTGATGTAGACTCTTTCAGAAAAATCAGAACTATGGAACAACAGATGAATATCAATACTGAAGAAAGCGTTCCTCTTGACGAACCAGGAAACTTCATCAACAGTGAGCTTAGCTGGCTCAAATTCAACCGGAGAGCGCTTGAGGAAGCAATGGATGAGCGCCAGCCTCTGCTGGAAAGGGTGAAGTTCCTGGCTATTTGCGGCAGCAATATTGATGAGTTCTTCATGGTTCGGGTCTCATCCCTGCGGCGCCAGCTCGCTACAGGCAGGGTCAAAGCATACCCCGACAGGATGTCACCGTCAGAACAGCTTGAAGTGATTCATAAGGAGTTAATTCCACTTATCGCCGACCATGAACGCTGCTGGTATGAACTCGTACGAAAGTTACGCAGCGAAGGTCTCCATATCAATAGATTTGGCGACCTTGAGGAAAAACAAAAGGTTGCTCTGCGGCGTTTCTTTGAATATGAGATATTTCCGACCCTCACTCCTCTGGCATTCGATGCAGCTCATCCTTTCCCGTTCATTTCTAATCTCGCAATCAACATTGCTGTTGTGGTCAGGGTAACCCAGGGTAATTTTAAAAAGCAGATGCTTGCGCGTATCAAGGTACCCACGGGTTTATTCTCGCGCTTTATCGCTATACCAGACGTGGAAACCAGTGAGCATCCTGAAAAAAGTACTACCAGCAAGAAGACCATCCACTTCGTGCTGTTTGAAGATCTTATAGGCGCAAATCTGGACATGCTCTTCCCGGGTATGGAAGTGGTTGCATCTTATCCTTTCCGCGTCACGCGCGATGCTGAAATTAAGGCCCACCTGAATGGGGCAGATGACCTTGCGACCCAGGTCAAGGAGGGTCTTGAGTTTCGCCGCACCGGGCCGACTGTGCGGCTTGAAGTGGATGCGTCCATGCCCGACCACATCCGTCACATGCTTGCCAATAAACTTGGACTGCCCTCCTACCTGGTCAGTGATATAGAGGGTATCATGGGGACAGCAGATTTATGGGAACTGATGAGACTGGACCGCCCCGACATGAAAGATTCCCGGTTTCTTCCTTCATATCCTTCATTTTTTGATAATGAAAAAAAAATTTTCCCGGCTCTGCGCAACCGGGATATCCTGTTCTACTATCCCTATGACAGTTTTTTGCCCTTTATCAAATTTTTACATCAGGCTGCACAGGACCCTGATGTGCTGGCTATAAAAATAACACTTTACCGGATCGATGCCAATTCTCCTGTCATTGATGCACTTATTAAGGCGCGGCGGAATGGCAAGCAGGTCGCCGCTGTTGTGGAGCTGACAGCGCGCTTTGATGAAGAGAATAATATTGGATGGGCGCATGCACTTGAGCGGGCGGGTGTGCATGTAGCATACGGTAATCCGGGAATGAAGGTTCATGCCAAGTTATGCCTTGTCGTAAGGAGAGAAGAAAATGAAATAATCCGATACGCCTACCTCGGTTCCGGGAACTTCAATGCCGTCACAACAAGGATCTATGGCGACCTTGGCTACTTTACCTGCAACCCGCAGATCTGTACAGATATGTCATACCTCTTCAATGCACTCACAGGCTATTATGGAAAGCAGAAATATCACAAGCTGCTTGTTGCGCCTTATGATTTGCGGCGGGAGTTCCTGGGACGCATCGAAAGAGAGATCAAGCGCCACAGGGAGCACGGGGATGGATACATGGCGTTCAAGAACAATGGCTTAACCGATATGGAGATAATCCTGGCTCTTTACCGGGCGTCCCAGGCTGGTGTAAAGATAGACCTGAACGTGCGTGCCCTGTGTGCCCTTCGCCCCGGCATTCCTGGAATAAGTGAGAATATTACTGTCACATCCATCGTGGGACGTTTTCTCGAGCACGCCCGGATATACTATTTCAGAAATGGCGGGGATGAAGAGGTCTTGCTCGGAAGCGCTGATCTAAGGACACGGAACTGTGATGAGCGGGTAGAAACACTCTTCCCGGTGGAGAATCCAAATATAAAATCCGCAATAATCAGGGACATACTCAATATCCACCTGAAAGATAACGTAAAAGCAAGGCGGTTATTGAGAGACGGGACATACGAGCGTGTTTTACCTTCTGCTGGAGAGAAAGAGCTGAATTCACAGGAATGGCTGATCGAGAACAGGGGGTTGTGGCACGGATACTTCTAAGAGAAAAGGATGTCTGAATAACTCTAATGGATATTGCCTTTTCGGGGCTGATACTCTTCGCCCGCTCCTTCGGTCTCTTGCCAAAGAGATAGAAGGCGTGCGTGAGGCGGAGGATATTGAGTTCGTTCACAGGATGCGGGTCGCATCAAGGCGTATCCGCTCCTGCCTTCCGCTCTTTGAGGAATGTTTCCCGTCTAAGAAGTACAAAGAGTGGCGGAAAGAGATCCGCAATGTCACGCGCGCTCTCAGGGATGCACGGGATATAGACGTGCAAATCGCTTTTCTTAAGACATACATCGAGCAGCTAAAAGAGGAAAGCCTCCGTCCCGGCGTTGAGCGCTTCCTTCTGCGCCTGAGGCAGCGCCGGGAGCGGATGCAGCCGTTTGTGATCAAAGCCATAGACAGGCTGGAAGGGAGCGGCGTGATAGAAGATATGGCAGAGTTATGCCGTAAGATGCGCAAGGGTAACGCGGATATCCGTTCTCCGGTGACGTATCAAAATGCACTTGTCCACATAACATCGAGGCTTGAGGAGATATTCGCTCATGAACCTTCAGTCTACATCCCTGAAGCTATAGAAGAGCACCATGCCATGCGTATTGCCGTAAAGCACCTTCGCTATACGATGGAGATATTTTCACCCCTTTACGAAGGAGAACTGGAGACCCAGATTGAGGTCTGCAAAAAACTCCAGGACTCACTCGGAGATTTGCATGACTGCGATGTATGGATGGATTACTTACCTCAATTCATGGAGGAGGAACGGGCATACTCTCGTGACTATTTCTGGAATGATGATTCCTTCAGGATTCTTGAGCCGGGGCTTTTGCACTTCCAGCAGTACCTGCGTGAGCGCCGCTCTGCGATATATGAGGAGTTCGTATCATACTGGAAAGATATCCAGGAGCAGAACATATGGAATAACCTGAAACAATTTGTCCAGTCAACTTTCGATGAAATATGTAAGAATCAGGTAAAGTAGAAATAAGTGGAGAGTGAAATAAAAGTATGGAGAGTGAGAGATATGAAAGATAAAAAAAAAGCAAGAACGCCAGCAGCATCTTCATGGTGGGAAGAGAGACGTAAAATACAGCAAAGTCTAATAAAACCTAAACCTTCCAAGGCAGAAGCAGAAATAAAGAAAGCCGAGGCAAAAAAAGCAACTGCCGGCCCGCCTGCTGCGGAGTTATCTCAACCAGCTCAAACTGCAGAACGCGAAGCCTTTTTACTCATTGGGGACGTTCATGCCAACCTGCCTGCTCTGGAGGCTGTCCTGGAAGATGCCAGCAACAGAGGGGTTTCAACGATATGGAATGTCGGCGACCTCACGGGGTACGGTGCTTTTCCGGATGAAGCTGTCAGGAGGCTGCTCAAGGAGGATACTCAGAGCGTAGTAGGGAACTATGACCTCAAGGTACTGAAGGTCAAGGAAAAAGAAAAGAAAGAGGAAGAGGAAGAAGAGGGGGGGAAAGAAGAGCCACCTGAAGAGCGGAATGCCATCAAGTGGACGTATGATAGCCTCTCGAAGAAGAGCCGCAAATACCTCAAATCTCTGCCTGAAGAACTCAGACTTGAGGCTGGGGGAAAGCGAACATTTCTTAGCCACAAGAGCCCTTCGCAGGGTGATGAACAAATCGGCCCTAAAACGCCGGATGAGAGCCTCCGTGAGATTGCGCATCTCACTGATGCTGATGTGATAATCTTCGGGCATTCGCACATTCCCTTTTCCCGCCAGGTTGATGGTGCATGGTTCATTAACCCCGGGGGCACAGGAAGACAGGATGACGGTGATCCTCGAGCCAGCTACGCAGTCCTGCAGACAAATCCCCTCGAAGTGAACCACTACCGTGTCGCTTATGATGCGGATAAAGCCGCAGCAGCCATACGGAAAAACGGCCTTCCTGAGGTTTTCGCCAAGATGATTCTCCAGGGGCGCTCACCGGACGCGGTGGCTCAGGAACTGTCAAAGAAAAATGAAAGCCGCCTTGAAGAGGTTCGGAAGACTGCTCGCAGCTTTGGTTATAATGAGGGGCACAGCAGTCAGGTGACAAGGCTGGCGACGCGGCTCTTCGATGAACTCGGAGAGCTTCACGGCCTCGGTGCCGAGGAACGCTTCTGGCTCCAGTATGCCGGCATCCTTGATGATATCGGGTGGGTCGAAGGTCAGAAGGGGCATCACAAGGCATCACTCCGCATTATCCTTGCCGAGCCTAAATTGCCCTTTGATGAAAGGGAGCGAAATATCGTGGGTTCAATCGCCCGTTACCACAGGAAAAAACTTCCGAATAAAGGGCACCCCAACTTTGCTGCACTGCAGCGAGGTGAGCGGCAGAAAGTAAAAGAGCTGTCAGCGATCCTTCGCGTGGCGGACGGACTTGATTTCACCCAGCAGAGCCTTGTTAAAGATATCACATGTGAGGTTTCCCCGGAGCAGGTGATAGTCAATTGCGCTGTTTCAGGCGAAGCGGAAACCGAGAAGGAGAGAGCCATGAAAAAAGGAGATCTGTTCGAGGAGGTATTCAATAGGGATCTTGCAATTTCATTAGACCATGTATAATGACTGCCGCCGGGCATGTCATCGGATTCATCGATATCGATACCGATGTGCATGCTCATTGATCGCCTGAATTCGAAACTTTCAATATGACAGAGAAAAAGAGTATCCTAAAAGAGCTGGGCGAGGAAGAACTCCTCCTGCCTGAGCTGGTGAACACGGCGCTCGCCGCCAATGAAAGGATCAAGTACTATTTCACGCTGCTACAGACCGCCCAATCCAGAGCTCTTCATCCGGAACGTGAATTCCCCAGCCTTAAAAAAGAGAGGGAAACTGCCGGGGTTGAGAACGCACTGCTTGATAGTGTAGTGCAGGGGGCAGAGGATCTTGGTTCCGGAACGTATCGAATTCCCTATGCAGAGGAGATATTATCAGCCATAAAAGCATGCATGCGAGAGATGTCTCTTTCCATTCTGGGACGAGAAGAGGCGCACGATTATGATAAACGGCTCACAAAGTTGCTTGAGGGCTGGCCTGCTGCAGGAGAAGAATCCTTGGGCGAGCAGTTCCTCCAGAGGATAACCTCCGGGGACCGAAAAAGCGGGGACAGCCTCCACCTCCTCGTGATGGATATGCACAAAACGCTGAACTCTATGCAGGGAGAACTCTCGCAGGAGAATATCGACGGTGCAATGACCTACCTGCTGGAGGAAGGCGACAGGGTACCGGTCAGGGCGTTCATGGCAGGGGTTAACCGCACCGCTCCTCTCAAGTTTGATCACCCCGGCATGGGAACAACAGCCACGCGCATGGGTCCAAAGCTCGTCATTCAGAACGACATAGGCATGACCGACGCGCACGTACTGGTTGTGAACATCGAAGGAATGACCGTGTCCATCGTGCACACAGATATTCATTTGGTCAGGCTAAAATTCCTCCAGAGTCTTTTCGACACATGGGATGTGAAGTGGGAGAATGCACTGTCAAAGCGCGCCGGTGACCAGTTCGAGAAGGAGGTATATCACCTCTCCACGGGGAGATATACAGCCAGGGACTTCCCCGATCTTGAGGCTATTCTCACCCACCTTGGGTCCAGGATAGTGTTCCTGATCGACTGGAACAGGGCACGCAAGCGGCTTCGGAACTTCCTCCCCAATAAAGACTGCATATCCGTTCTTAAATGGGCGGCAGACAATGAGGTCGGGCATATCGCATTCTTAAACCTTGGCGGGGAAAGGATCATCTATGACGCACTTGAAATGTCTGTGCCCTGCGGAGAGCCACTTCACCAGATACTGGGCCGTGAGAAGTGCATGGAATATTTTCAGTGGGTGCTCAGGACTGCAGCGAACGGATTATTGACCGGCGGTTCCCGATCTCTTATTCAGGATGAAATAAAAGCTGAACTCCTGGGATACCTCAGATCCGCATACGAGAATCTCATGGGAATATGCGAGGAGCATACATCACTCATAACCGAGGCAGCAACTGCCGTGGGTGATTCCCTCCGCCAGCGTGATGGGGATTTCGCAGCCCGCAGTGCACAGAAAGTCAGGGCATGGGAAGGTAGAGCAGATGAACTCGTGAGGAAGGTTCTGACTCTTTCCAGGAGGACTGAAGAGGCTTCGTTCTTTTCCGAGCTGATAAACGCGTCTGACGGCGCGCTTGATAATCTCGAAAAGGCATCGTTCTTTGCCACACTCATTCCACCGGATGCACGGTCAAGGGAAGTCCATGCTGACCTGGGCACAATGGCTGAGATAGCGCAGAGGTGCAGTCAGGAGTTCTTAAAAGCCCTCATATCCGCTCAAGAAGTTCATAAAGGCTACAGCCGTGAGGA
>OBLY010000060.1_pt1 | contig 15428 bp, 14 predicted proteins | sample 1539041 | NCBI WGS metagenome assembly OBLY01 (sample SAMEA2690973, study PRJEB22502) | sediment metagenome | biome: Billabong; feature: Tropical; material: Sediment | place: Australia | collected 2013-05-14 | depth 1 m
TCAGGGCTGCACTGTGGGATGAAGCGGCTGACCTTGTGAAGATCGGGGATATCAAAGTCGGGCAAAGCTTGCGGATGAAAGGCTACATCAAAGAGGGGATGAGGGGGCTTGAGGTAAACGTGGGCAGGGGAGAGAGCATTGAGCACCTTGACCAGGAGGTGGCTGTAAACTTTAAGCCCTTGAAAATCAACGAGATAAAGCCCGGAATGAACAATCTGGACGTTAAAGGTAAGGTCGTAGACATAGGCGCTATGAAGACTTTCCAGCGCAAAGATGGAGATACCGGGAAAGTAACCAACATAACCCTGGGAGATGAGACCGGCAAGATAAGAGTGACGCTGTGGGATTCGAAAGCTGAAAACATCGGCTTTAAGGCAGGGGATACGGTTGAAATCATGAACGTGTATTCCCGCGAGAATACTTTCAGCAACCAGACGGAACTGCAGGTGGGTTCAGCCGGGAGCATAGTGAAAAGCAATACAGCAGTTAATTACTCTGAGAACATTACGCCTATTGCGGATATCGGGATTAATTCGGCTTACAGCGTATCCGGGCATGTTTCAGGGATCGATGAGATAAGGGAATTCGAGCGCCAGGACGGCACAAAGAGCAGGGTATCGAACATATATGTCTCGGATGATACGGGACGCATACGTGTGGCTCTGTGGGGCGAGCATGCGGAACTTGTAAAAGAACTGGATATAGGGAGCGAGATACGCATTATCGATGCTTATGCGAAATCGGGCAGGAACGAGGAAGTGGAGCTGAGCGCAGGCTCAAGGACGCGAATACAGATTGTCAGGAAATAAGCAGCAGGCGAGCAAAAATAATACTTTCACCCCGCTCTGGTAAGGTTTAAAACGTTACAGCACGTAAAGAGATTCAACTGTGCACCAAACAAAATAAAATGTGCACTGGAGAGAATAAAATGGTCGAAAGAAAAGGATTAGAAGATCTACCGGGCGTTGGTCCGGCAACCGCAGAGAAATTGAAAGAAGCAGGCTACGGTTCTATTGAAGCCATAGCAGTATCATCGTCGTCTGAACTTGCCAGCATCGCGGAGATAGGCGAATCAACAGCGCAGAAAATCATCAATGCAGCACGCCAGGCAGCCGATGTCGGGGGATTTGAGACCGGCGACCTTGTACTTGAGCGCAGGAAACTTGTTGGAAAGCTCAGCTTCGGTACCAAGGCTTTTAATGACCTGATGGGCGGCGGAATTGAGACCCAGGCAATCACAGAGTTCTACGGCGAGTTCGGCTCGGGAAAGACGCAGGTAGGACACCAGATGGCTGTGAATACCCAGCTTCCACTGGAAAAGGGAGGTCTTGATGGTTCGGTGATAATTATCGATACTGAGAATACATTCAGGCCTGAAAGGATCACCCAGATGGTAAATGGATTATCTGCGAGAAACGGGACTGAATACGACCCCGAGGAGTTCCTGAAGAACATCCATGTTGCAAAGGCATACAATTCAAATCACCAGATATTGCTTGTAGATACAGCCAATGATCTTGCGAACAAATTAAAAGATACGGATAAACCCGTGCGCCTTTTGATAGTCGATTCGCTCACGGCGCATTTCAGGGCAGAATATGTAGGGCGCGGAACCCTTGCAGACAGGCAGCAGAAGCTTAACAAGCACATGCACGAACTGATGAAGTTCGCAAACCTGTACAACGCAGCCATCCTTGTGACTAACCAGGTGATGGCAAAGCCGGATGCATTCTTCGGCGACCCCACAAAACCCATAGGCGGGCACATCGTGGGGCATACTGCCACATTCAGATTGTACCTGAGAAAATCCAAAGGAGATAAGAGGATAGCAAGGCTTGTGGACTCCCCCAACCTGCCTGAAGGAGAGGCTATATTCTCCGTTACCACGGAAGGGCTTAAGGATTAAAAAGACCGTACTAAGTATGTGGTATACAAGGCAGTCGTAGTCGATGTAGACGGGACGATTACATACGAGGACAGGAGCCTTGACTGCCGCGCGGTCGAGGCTCTCCGCAGCCTGCAAGTACCGGTAGTAATCGCTACCGGGAACGTCCTTTGTTTTGCCAGGGCTGTCTCAAAGCTAGTCGGGACAGGAGGCATAGTGATAGCCGAGAACGGCGGCGTTGTCGAGTGCAGCGTGGTGGATTATGATATGGCTCACATAAAAAAATGTGAGGAGGCTTTCAAGTTCCTGAGCGGGCATTTTGCTCTTGAGAGGCTTGATACCGAATACAGGAAAACCGAGATAGGACTGCGGCGGAATTTTGATGTTGAAAAAGCGAGGCAGATGCTGATGAAGGAGTTCCCGGAGCTTGATATTGTCGATACGGGTTTTGCCGTGCATATCAAGAGTAAAAAGATCAATAAAGGCACCGGACTTAAACGTATCGCCGAGTTGATGGGGCTTGATGCGAAAGATTTTGTGGCTATCGGTGATTCTCCCAATGATATTGAGATGCTGGAGGCGTCGGGTTTTGGTGTGGCTGTGGGGAATGCGCATCCTGAATTGAAGGAGGTCGCGGATATGGTTGTGCAGGGGGAGCATGGGGCTGGGGTGGCGGAGGCGATGGAGTATTTGAAGGAGAGAAGGGAGATAGAATGAACATGGAAACAATTAACAAAGACGAATTATTATTTTATATTTCAAAATTATAAAGAAAATACGCGCGCAGATAATGCGTTGCAGCCTTAGCCGCATCCGAGCGCGCATCCCTCTTATTCCTTTTCCATGCGCTCTCAACAAGACACGAGCGCCGGATATCGCCATAGCGCAGATAATCGCGGTAGGCATCCTTTTTCAAAGAAATAGCGCCGGTCTCAAGTTCTTTCTTAAGCCCTGAAATGAAACCCGTATCATACAGTACAACCGCTTCCCTGAGAGGGTTCACTGCCTCACGCGGCGCTCTCTTTTTTACAAACCCAAGAAACCTGCCTTGGGAGACCACCACGCAGGATATCTTCCGAAATTCCCCACGTCCTCTGATCTCATTAAAGCGTCCGATTTTGCCAAGCTTCCTTATCTGGTGGATAGTTGGGAGCTTTTTGAGAATCGCCATCAAATCAATATCGCTGACAGCAGTATCTTCGCCCCGTGCGACTGAGCCGAACAAGAAAATGGAGACAAAGTTATCATCAAATACAGATTTCAATAGCTCTGCATACCGCTTTGCCAAGTTCATTTTGTTAATTTTTTATCTTCAAATGCACCTCTCCGGTTATACGTTTAATCCGTGGGCATCCGTGTCATCCGTGCAATCCGTGTTCTATCACACCTTTTTTTATCTATGTACCGAGTTTCATAACTGACTTTGCGGTGAGATTATCCAAAGGTCACCGGAGGCTACCGTTAGGCCTATCACTAACTCATAATATTTATACTATGACATGCATATTTTTATAGTATACAAAGCACCGTACTTCTTTTGCAGGTGCTTCATGCGAGGTAAACATGGATCGCCTTGTGATTGACGGCTGGGGAAAATACATCGGAACAGACCATGAACAAATTGTTGTAAAGGAGCGCAAAGAGGGTACAAACACCGTAACTCATCGTTGTATTCCTCAGGATCTCCGCCAGGTGATCATCTCAGGTAAGGGCAGCATAAGCACCGATGCCATCGAGCTTCTGGCTGAGCACGGCGTGGATGTGGTACTGATAGACTGGCGCGGTCAGGTCACAGCCTATATTTCCCCACCTCAGATGAGGACTGTGAACACCCGAAGAGAGCAGTACCGTGCCTTCGATGCCCATGCAGGTGCAGTACTTGCAAAGGAGTTCATCAATGCAAAGCTGCATAACATGTCCGCCACATTGGGAACTCTTGCCAAATCCAGAAAGGATACATTCCCTGAATCGGCAGAGACCCTGAAGAATGCAAGAGACGCTGTCAACGTCTGGATAGAGAAACTCGATGGACTGGTAATCAAGGGTAAGACCTGCAACGATGTCCGGGAGACTATCATGGGTTTTGAAGGCAATGCATCTGCTTCCTACTGGCAATCGCTCTTAGGAATAATTCCTGCCGAGTTTGGGTTCAAGGACCGAAGCGGGCGATACGCTACCGATCCTGTGAATGCCATGCTGAACTACGGCTACGGAGTACTTGAGGGCGAATGCTGGCGAGCAGTCCATTACTCTGGGCTTGATCCATATGGAGGATTCCTGCATGTTGACAGACCTGGCAAAGCGAGTATGGTTTTTGATCTTATGGAGGAGTTCAGGCAGCAGGTTGTTGATAAGTCCGTTATCAAGATTTTTTCGCTGGGACAGGTAAAGCCAGGGGATTTCACCATCGAGAACGGAGTATGTAAAATGGCTGATGGGGCGCGCAAGCTACTGCTGAATGAACTTCTGAATAAGCTTGAAGATAATATAAGGTATGAGGATAGAAATATCAAATGGACTGATCTTATCCTGAATCAGGCAAGGGATGTAGCTCAATTCCTGCGGGGAGAATCTAAAACATATAAGGGGTTCTGGCTGCGATGGTAGACGACCTGCTTCAGGTAAGCGATATTACTCAGTATTTTTACTGCCCTCGCAAAGTGTATTTTATGAAAACGCTTGGCATTAAGATCAAGGCAAGGCCAAAGATGGATATGGGCAAAGAAGAACATGAAAAAGAGCATCGCCGCGTAAAGGAAAGAAAAACTGTCTATGGTTTTCCGGAGGAGGATGTCGCCCAGGTTATCTATAACCTTGCTGTGGAGGATATCAATTTAGGACTTTATGGCATGGTAGATACAACGATTATACTGAAAAGTGGAGAAGTAGTCCCGGTCGATGTTAAATACACAGATGCTGAGAGCGTGAGAATAAACTGGAAAAAGCAGTTAACAGCTTATGCCCTCCTTTTAGAACCCCAATTCAAGACAATGGTAAAAAGAGGATTCGTATACTTTCCATCGAAACATAAACAAATACAGATCGATATACCTGATGAGGCAAAAGCCATACTGAAACAGGATGTAAAGAAGATAAAGGAGCTAATAGAGAGCGAAAAGATGCCCAATGTTTCTAAAGGCAAACAGTGCAGTTATTGCGAGATGAAGAAGTTCTGTATCTGAGTTTGTGCAGACCTTGATAAATACCCTGACGACTTTTAGACCTTCACATACGAGCCTTAAATTCCGGGTAATAGGAACCTTTAAACAAGAAAAAAGCCATTATCTATAGGCGATTTCAGAGTGCGTCCTTATAAAATGAGGATTGAAAGTTTTTCGGGCGTTATCGTTGAAATAATCGCTTACGCTATTTCAGAGTGCGTCCTTATAAAATGAGGATTGAAAGCTTTCTTGCCTGTTTGATTATTCCCCGGATGAGCAATTTCAGAGTGCGTCCTTATAAAATGAGGATTGAAAGTCTTCGTCCTCTTTATCCTTGCCGCCCGCGAAATATATTTCAGAGTGCGTCCTTATAAAATGAGGATTGAAAGATATTAATTTTTTCGCAACCATCATACCGCGGCATAATTTCAGAGTGCGTCCTTATAAAATGAGGATTGAAAGGTAAGCTGAGTAATGCCGCCCTGAAAAGCGACATCATTTCAGAGTGCGTCCTTATAAAATGAGGATTGAAAGTTGAACATCTATTTACAGAGCCTAAAGATAAAAAAGCATTTCAGAGTGCGTCCTTATAAAATGAGGATTGAAAGAGGATTTGCCGCTTCTGCTGCTTTACTTGCTTTTTCGATTTCAGAGTGCGTCCTTATAAAATGAGGATTGAAAGCCTGGCTTCTTCTCCAGCCCTTTCTTGACAAGATAAATTTCAGAGTGCGTCCTTATAAAATGAGGATTGAAAGATAGCAATTACATACACTGAGATATATATTTATAAATTTCAGAGTGCGTCCTTATAAAATGAGGATTGAAAGTTATCATGTAACATTTTATTCACGAGACAACACAGAATTTCAGAGTGCGTCCTTATAAAATGAGGATTGAAAGATATTTTTAAAAGTTGGTCTTGATACCGTTTCGAGGATTTCAGAGTGCGTCCTTATAAAATGAGGATTGAAAGTCATATCTGCAAAACCGCAACTTATAGCCATTGCTTATTTCAGAGTGCGTCCTTATAAAATGAGGATTGAAAGCTTCTCGATCCCGGCGTGGTTCTCCCCTGTCAATGATATTTCAGAGTGCGTCCTTATAAAATGAGGATTGAAAGTTAAAGAAGCCAGTGAACTGGGTATCTCCAAGCGCAATTTCAGAGTGCGTCCTTATAAAATGAGGATTGAAAGTGATAAGGATGTTCAGAAGGCGTTAGATGAACTTTAATTTCAGAGTGCGTCCTTATAAAATGAGGATTGAAAGATTCATATCACTCCCACAACAGCAAACGATTTTTGAATTTCAGAGTGCGTCCTTATAAAATGAGGATTGAAAGCGAAGGAGCACGGGTTCTATGCAAGCGAGGTGATGTGATTTCAGAGTGCGTCCTTATAAAATGAGGATTGAAAGATACACCGACATGGGTGCAATATCGGCAGGCAACTATTTCAGAGTGCGTCCTTATAAAATGAGGATTGAAAGTTCAGGTAAAACTATTAGAACAGGTAGATTATATTATTTCAGAGTGCGTCCTTATAAAATGAGGATTGAAAGTTGTATGGTATCCTTTTGGCTATGCTGAATTCGGTAATTTCAGAGTGCGTCCTTATAAAATGAGGATTGAAAGGCAGATACCCATAAATCGTTCAGATATGGCTTTAAAATTTCAGAGTGCGTCCTTATAAAATGAGGATTGAAAGCTAACAGCATCATCGTTTATGCCCAGCCACAACTCAATTTCAGAGTGCGTCCTTATAAAATGAGGATTGAAAGATTCAGATAGTGATTTCGCAAGGCCTGGCTCAATAGATTTCAGAGTGCGTCCTTATAAAATGAGGATTGAAAGGGAAATTCTTGAGAAAGAGTATCTCAAAGTTTCTAAAATTTCAGAGTGCGTCCTTATAAAATGAGGATTGAAAGTTTGAGCAGGAAGATATCCGCAGACACATACCAGTTATTTCAGAGTGCGTCCTTATAAAATGAGGATTGAAAGGCAGATGAGGGTGCGCTATGGAGCATAGAGGATTATCGAGCAAGTATTGACGAAACAAAGGTGCAATACGGTTTTAAGTATATAGGGCAATATATAAAACCTCATGAACTTCAGGACAAAGCAGTTCCTCAAGAAAAGGTTCGGGGACTACTACCAGGCTTCCGCCCTGGTCCTGCCCCCTGAGCTTACCAGGCGCGAATGGGGTTTCATTTTTTTTGACGAGCTGCCTGATGTAGTGATGCGCCGCCACAAGGCTTTTTCCTCGGAAGGTGAGGCGTTTGAGTATCTCCAGGGGATGGTACCGGCGCATGTGTATCATTCGGCTGCATATTATAAGTTCCCAGGCGCATGGACTATGAAGGAGAAGCAGTGGCAGGGCGCAGACCTGATATTCGACCTTGATGCCGACCACCTGCCGCAGAAGGCGAGGTCTTATGCAGAGATGCTGGCTAACGTAAAAACCGAGACCGGAAAACTGCTTGACTTCCTGCTGGAGGATTTTGGTTTTTCTGAATATAGTATCAGCATTGCCTTTTCAGGAGGGCGCGGGTACCATATACATGTGCATGACCCGAAGGTTCTTACGCTTGAGAGCGCGGAGAGGCGGGAGATTGTAGATTACTTAAGCGGAACTGGATTGGATTCCGAGTATTTTTTCGAATCAGAGAAACTTGTAGTTAAAGATACAGGCAAATATAAAAAACCAGAAATAACATCCCCGAGGAGAATAACTAATTTTGAGTCTGGTTGGGGAAAACGTATTATTCACTATTTAACTCATTTTTTAAAAGATATTTCAACAAAAAATGATGAAGATGCCATAGCTGAAGTTGTAAAGCTAATCAGGAATTATCATTTAAAAAAAGCTAACAATAAAAATATTCCAGACGATGTCTCAAAACTAGTAATTCAAATGAGAGAAGAGAATAGTACATTGGATGAGATTGCTAAGGAAACCAGAACCTCAAAAGAGAAGGTACGAGACATTTTGATAATAAATTATTTATGGGATTTTAGACCTGAATCAGTCACAAAACTGAGAGACCTTAAAAAGTATGTAATAAATCCGAAAGGATTGGATATGATAGAAAAAGGGATGATTGATTTTCCACATATTACATATATTTTTGATGCTATTATTCATCAGGCAATTCAAGAGAACAGTATACATTTAGGTAGCGCCCATACAGACGAACCCGTCACCGCCGACATAAGGCGTCTTATCCGTATGGCATCCTCGCTGCACGGCGGCTCTGGGATGCGAGTTGTTCCCCTCACATTGCCGGAATTTGAGAAATTCGAGCCGCTGCGCGATGCTGTGGTGTTCAGTGAAAAAGAAATACAAATCGAGGTAATCCCGCCCCTTAAACCCCAGAATTCCCTTGTCGAGATGAAAGGCAAACGTTTTATGGTAAGGGAAGGTATCAATAGCCTGCCTGAGTATGCGGCGATCTATCTTATGTGCCGCGGAGCTGCCGAATATGCCTGATTCCAACATCAACCTTAACAATATTTTACGGGAAGAGCGGAAATTAAAAAAACCCAGGATGCAGGAATCAAAATTCGTTCCGCTTGAGGCTGATTTCTATATAAAAGTGGCGCGGCAGATACATGAGCTTGAAGAAGAAAAAAACAGGATAGAGGATACTTACAGTACAAAGTACGCAATGATCGAGGATGAACTCAGAACAGCAAGGAAAGCCCTTGAGAACCTTATCAACCTCAGGACTGCAAAAATAATCACAGAAGCCTCCATCCGCTCATCGCTAAAACAGAGGGAAAAATACGACCCCGAAGCCATGACGCTTGAGGAACGCAGGTTCTACAACAGGTTACTTGAACTGATGACCGAATGGTGGGAGTGGCGCAGGGATCTCATTGATAAAGTCAAAGTAAGAGAAAAACAAACTGCTCCGGCTTTACAGGAAGCTGTACCGCAGGATGATGGGCTGCAGGAAGATGGACTGCCGGGAGATATGCCGCAGGTGGATAGGCTGGAAGTAGGGGGCAGAAGCGCAAACCTCGAATGGGAGGAGCCTCAGGATGCTGTACTTGTGGAAAAAAAGCAAAAAGAAAACCTTCCTGAAGGCAAAAAGGATATAAATAAAGAATACATTGTGGTGCGTTTGCTAAAAGATATTCCGACGTTTGTTGGAGTCGATGGACGCAACTATACTTTAGCAAAAGAAGACGTTGCTGTTTTATCGGCTGTAAATGCTAAAGCATTAATCAATCGTAATGCAGCCATCCAAATTTCGGTTAAAAGGTGATCATCATGAAAATGCCCAAGAAATTCAATACATATTGTCCCTATTGCAAAGCCCATACTCCGCATGTAGTGGAAAGGGTAAAAAAGGGGAAGGCCTCCACGTTAACAAGAATAACAAGGCAAAAGTACAGACATACAGGTATAGGTAACTCAGGTAAATTCTCAAAAGTGCCCGGTGGGGATAAGCCCACAAAGCGCATAAACCTCAGGTACAGATGCTCAAAATGCAAAAAAGCGCACCAGCGCAAAGGCTTCAGAGCAGGTAAATTCGAACTTGTGGAGTCATGAACATGGAACCGAAAAGCAGATTTTTAAAAGTTAAATGCACCGACTGCGAGAACGAGCAGGTAATCTTCGGATGCGCAAGCAATACCGTAAGCTGCCTTGTATGCGGCAGAACCCTTGCTGAACCGTCAGGCGGCAAGGCGATCGTTAAAACCCAGATAATCGAGGTCCTGGAGTAATGGAAAGAAGCGGCTGGCCTGAGACCGATGAACTCGTCGTATGCACTGTTAAGAAAGTCACAGATTTCGGCGCGTTCGTAGAACTGGACGAATACGGGGGCAAGGAAGGCTTAATCCACATATCAGAAGTGGCCTCCGGTTGGGTCAAATACATAAGAGACCACGTAAGGGAGGGTCAGAAAATAGTATGCAAAGTACTTTACGTGGATGAGACAAAGCACCACATCGACCTCTCGCTAAAAGATGTTAATGAGCACCAGCGGCGTGAAAAGATCCAGCAGTGGAAGAACGAGCAAAAAGCCGAGAAATGGATACAGTACGTAGCCAAAGTAACAAAAACAAGTAAGGAAGACCTGAATAAATTCATCAGTACTCTTTACGAAAAGTTCGGCAGCGTTTATTCGGCTTTTGAAAAATCAAGGATAAGCGGTATTTCATCGCTCACCGGGATCGGGATAAGCAAAGAAGTTGCCGAGATGATAAAAAAGGTCGCAGAGGAGAACCTGAAAAAGCCACAGGTAGAGATCGCAGGTTATGTCGATCTGACCAATCCGTTGCCCGACGGGATAGAGCACATAAAAAAGGCATTGTATGCGGCCGGGGAAGTCAACGGGGAAGATATCAGTGTGCATATCACATATACAGGAGCCCCGAGATACAGGATACATATCGTAGCCCCTGATTATAAAAAAGCGGAGAACATCCTCAAAAAATCATCACAAGTAGCTATTAAAATCATAGAAAAAGAAGGCGGGACCGGAGAATTCCACAGATATAGTGAACATGAAGTCTGATTAAAAGCCTATGGTATCGAAGATACGAAAATGCGTTTGCGGGAGATACACCCTTAAAGAGATATGCCCCGTATGTGGAAGAGAGACGAGATATTCACAGCCCGCACGATTTTCTCTTGAGGACAGGTACGGGAAATACAGAAGGCTGGCAAAGAAGAGGTAATTATGCTAAAAACAACCATTTTACGCACCAGAAAACCGCGGCTTAAGGAACCGATATTTATCGAGGGGCTTCCGGGAGTCGGGCATGTGGGAAAACTTGTTGCCGAGCATCTGGTGGAAGAGCTCGGAGCGAAAAAAATAATGGAGATATATTCCCCGCATTTCCCCCCGCAGGTAATAGTCGAAGATGATGGCACTATCAGGCTTGTCAGGAACGAAGTATATGCATATAAATCAAAAGGCAAGAACGACCTTCTGATGCTGGTAGGCGATCACCAGAGCACCTCGAACGAGGGGCATTACGAGTTATGCAGCGTGTTCCTTGATATTGCCGAGGAGTTCAAGGTAAAAAGGATATACGCGCTTGGCGGATACGGCGTAGGACAGCTTGTCGATACGGATACCGTTCTGGGCGCTGCGAACAACAAAAATCTCGTGAAAGAACTCAAGGAATACGGCGTGGAATTTAGAGCCAATGAGCCGGGCGGTGGCATTGTCGGGGCATCGGGGTTGCTTCTGGGATTAGGAGCTCTTCGCGGGATCGATGCTGCGTGCCTTATGGGTGTGACCTCAGGCTATCTCGTTGACCCGAAGAGCGCACAGGCTGTGCTGAAGGTGCTATCCAAGATACTTGAGATAGAAGTCGATATGCAGGCGCTGGCAGACAGGGCATCCGAGATGGAAAAGATTGTGGCAAAGCTAAAGGAAATGGAAGAAGGGAAGACTCCTGTAACTTCGGATGAGGATTTGAGGTATATAGGCTAACACCTTTTTATATTTCAAAATGTCTCAAAAGTGTGTTCTTTGCAACAGCAGTTTTATTTTTCCCATCGAATTTTCAAAACTTTCAAAACCAACTAGGCAGGCCCGCAGGTTCATGCGCTGTCCTGTGTGTGAACTAATTTTTGTACCTGATAAGTATCATCTTTCACCACAGGCCGAAGCTGCACGTTATAGACTTCATGAGAATACGCTCTCGAATGAGGGATACGTCAGTATGTTCCTTGAGAAAATAGCTCTTATACATCAGTACTGCCCTGATGTCCACACTGCTCTGGACTACGGCTGCGGTCCTGAGCCGGTGCTTGCGCAATTGTTGAGAAGGGAGGGAATTAATTGCGACATTTATGACCCTTATTTCTTTCCTATGCTTCCTGAGGGTTCCTATGGTCTTGTGATTTCTACAGAGGTTTTTGAGCATTTCAGGGATGTGAGGGCAGAGTTATGCAAAATTCGCTCGTTCCTGAACCCGGGGGGCTTCCTTGCTGTTATGACATCGTTTTATGATTCTGTCGGGGATTTTGGAGGCTGGTGGTATATAAGTGATCCGACGCATGTTTGTTTTTTCAGTACTTGCACGTTTGAATGGATAGAGAAACAATTTGGATTCAGTAGAGTCTATACCAACAGGAAGAATTTCATAATTTTACAGGCAAATAATACATATAGGAATTATCAGTAGTTGTAAAGTCGAATTCAGTAAATCGCTATGCGTAGCTTAATTCACTTTGTAAATGACAATAATGCTGTTTTACAAAGTAAATCAACCTCTACATAGCGATTTTGTCGTTTTTGTTTTACAAGTACTGATTATCGATAATGACCTCATTAAGATTTGTGGAAGCCCTTTGCGTTTTCTCCGATGAGAATGGACATAAGGTTTTTATAATCCATAAGCGTGTACGGAATTAACATAGCGAATCATCAAAAAGGTGAACTTATGACAGAAGAAAACGGAACGATAAAAGCTATCTCACAGAAAATGGGCGAACTCTCTAAGAAACTATCTAAAACATTTGGTGAAGGGAGAGAAAAGGCTGAAGAGAACATCAAAAAACATCCTCTGCCTTATGTAACCGGAACACTTGTAGGCGGAGTAATCATTGGCTACCTGATTACAAGGAAAAGAAAAAAATAAAAGCAGAATCTATAATTCGGAAATGATCTCCTCAAGCTGTATCTTCCTCTTTCTGCTTGAGGACTCTACTTTCCCGTCAGCTTCAACAACTGATACTATTATATCAAATCTCTCCGCTGCTGCAATATCAGCCGTGGACATAATCGCAGTTGGCTCATCAGATGGCGGTATCCATGGGTTTGCAAGGAGCTCCTGCTCTTGGAGCGTGGGCGTGTACGAATGTATGACCTCAAGCTGGCCTTCTTTTGCATGTTTATAAGCACGGTAAAGAGCCCGGTTCTGCCGGAAGCCTACGTAGATCTCAAGAAGCGTGACGCCGATAAGGGAATTGGCGTGTTTCCCTACAACAAGGTCGCTGATTATCTGTTCACCATCATCCGTGTGCAGGACGAGAAAACCGCTTTCCTTGTTCTCATCAACCGATATTTCGATCATTTTTCCAAGGCAATCGGCTAAAGTCATATCCTTCGTGGGTATTATCCTGTCAAAATCCCTGACCGTCCGTGATATCTGATCTTCATCATAGTCAGCAACCCCCTCACGATTGAGGATATCCGTGACCTTAGCTCCCTGGATACCCAGCAGGTTTGATTCTATGCCGTACTTTTTCTCTTTTTCAAGCAGGCTTGACAGTCTCTCTTTTGCATCAAGATGGCGCGAAAGCCTTCTTTTTACAAGTTCATCATCACTGGCTATAATCTCTATCGCCTTCGGGACTGCGCCGATCTTTTTCGTCAGCAGGGATATCTGTTTTATAAGCTCGGGTTCTCCAAGCTCCATCACATCGAAAATGTTCTCAACAAGCAGTTTAACCTGATCGTAAACCGAGACATCAACATATACAGGCTCATCCCCCTCAAAGATCGGGAGCTTTCTTTTTTCATAAAGCTCTCCTTTCATTTTTTCAACCAAATCTTTCCGGATTAGTACTACCGGCTGGGCTGAACGTGCCCTTCCTTCAAAATAAGCTCCGACATTCTCTGAGAGCATTCTGATAGCCAAGGTCGTCTTTCCCCCTCCCTGCGGTCCGGTCAGAATTAAAACAGGATTCTTTTCCAGTTCTTTTGAGAGAATCCTGACCGAATCTTCTTTAGTGTGTTTCGAGGTATCAAGGGTGTCCATCAGAACCCCAAAAAAAAGAAGCGGGGATTACCCGCTTAATCCATACCTTCCATTCCGCCCATGCCTCCCATTCCTCCTGGAGGCATTCCTCCCGGTGGCATGCCGCCTGCCGGTGCTCCTGATTTGCTTGATAGCACATCATCGATGCGCAGAATCATGGTAGCAGCCTCGGTGGCAGAATCGATCGCCTGCACCTTTACCCTGAGCGGTTCGACTACGCCTTCCTTGAACATGTCCACGACCTTGCCTGAGAACACGTTCAGTCCCGCTGTCTTCTTGCCCTTCTCGTGCTGGCTTCTCATTTCAACCAGCATGTTTATAGGATCAAGACCTGCATTTTCCGCAAGCGAGCGCGGAATAACTTCAAGTGCCTCGGCAAACTTGCTCACAGCTAGCTGCTCTCTTCCTGTAAGAGTGGATGAATACTCCCGTAATCTTAAAGCAAGCTCGACTTCAGGCGAACCTCCGCCTGCAACAAGCTTCTCATCCTCGATTGCCACGCCGACGACTCTTAAAGCATCATGCAAAGCGCGTTCCGCCTCATCCACAACGTGCTCTGTTCCGCCGCGAAGAATGATTGAGACTGCCTTGGGGTTGTGGCATTCTGTGACGTAGGTCATCGCCTCATCGCCTATCTTCTTTTCCTCGACTAATCCTGCTTTTCCGATGTCTGAATCATTAATTTCCTTGAGGCTTGTAAGTATCTTGGCGCCTGTTGCGCGGGCAAGTTTCTCCATATCGCTCTTCTTAACGCGCCTGGCTGCGTATATTCCAGCCTTTGCAAGGTAGTGCTGGGCGATATCGTCAATGCCTTTCTGCACGAAAACCACGTTTGCGCCGCTGTCCACGACTTTATTGACCATGTCATGGAGCATCTGCTCTTCCTGGTCAAGAAATGACTGGAGCTGGTCAGGTGATTTTATTGATATCTCTGCATCCACTTCTGTCTTCTTGATTTCAAGGGCCTCATTGAGCAGTAAAATCTTTGCACCCTGTACTTTCTTTGGCATGTTTGTATGGACTCTCTCCTTGTCAATAACCATGCCTTCTATCAGTTCTGATGCCTCGATACTTCCTCCCACTTTCTTTTCGACCTTGATATCCTCAACGTCTACGGTATTCTTACCGTCCTCTTTATTGACTACAGCAAGTACCGAGTCCACTGCAAGGTTTGCAAACGTATCCTTATGCGCTTCAGCACCTTTTCCTGTAATGGCTGTAGCAGCAATCTTTAATAACAAATCCTTATCATCAGCGCTTACTTCCATAGCAAGTGTCTGTAGTATCTCTTTTGCTTTTGCCGCTGCAAGCCTGTACCCGTTCGCTATGACTGTTGGATGCACATTCTGCTCTAAAAGATCCTCAGCGTTCTTTAAGAACTCTCCTGCAAGCACCGCTGCTGTTGTGGTGCCGTCCCCCACTTCATCGTCCTGGGTCTTTGAGACCTCGACTATCATTTTTGCGGCCGGGTGTTCTATATCCATCTGTTTCAGGATAGTCGCACCGTCGTTCGTAATCACTATATCACCCAGGGAATCTACGAGCATTTTATCCATGCCCTTTGGTCCGAGGGTAGTTCTTACTGCAGCAGCTACTGCTTTAGCTGCCATGATATTATTGCTCTGTGCTTCTCTTCCTTTAGTTCTCTGACTGCCTT
>OBLY010000061.1_pt1 | contig 15323 bp, 7 predicted proteins | sample 1539041 | NCBI WGS metagenome assembly OBLY01 (sample SAMEA2690973, study PRJEB22502) | sediment metagenome | biome: Billabong; feature: Tropical; material: Sediment | place: Australia | collected 2013-05-14 | depth 1 m
CAGTAACTGTAGGCGGCGTGCCTCTATCAATTATATCCTCATCGCCTGCCAGTGACCCCACCACAACAGTTGGAACAGTTCAGGCATTTGGAATAGCCCTTAATAGAACAGCAGATGTGACCTGGTATATTAACGGCTCTACGGTACAGACGAATTCAAGTGTGGCTCTGTCAGATTATACCAACCTCACGGCAAGTATCGGAAAATATAACGTCACTGCAATTGCCAATGATAGCTATTATTCGGCATCAAGAACCTGGAACTGGACTGTTATAGCACAACCTGAGTATAATGTAAGCGGCTATGTGTTCGATAACTATGGATCCGGGCTCGGGGATGTTCTTGTACAGAACGGAAGCAACAAGAACACGACCCAGGCATCCGGCTATTATCTGATCACCGGTCTACTCAACGGTACATATAATTTCAGTTATTCCAGACCCGGGTTTAATACGGGCTATTTGGAGGTTACAATTAAAGGCGCAGATAACACAAGTGCAAATATAACAATCTACGATACCATACCACCTGCCTCTGTGTCTAATGCGACTTCAGCAGCAGGCAACTTCTATATAAATAACACCTGGACGAATCCTATGGATGCTGATTTCAATTATACATGGTTCAGATACAGCAATGGTACTGATTTGCAGAATGTAAGTTCCCAGAACAGCTACCTTAACCTCACCTGGTCGCCGCATTATACCCAGAATATCAGTGCCCAGAGTGTGGATACATATGGTAACATCAACCAGACCGAAGTATGGTTCAATGCCACGATACCCAATAACCCGCCGGTACAGTTATCAATTGGGGATAAAAGCGTAACTGCGGGCAGCCTGTTGCAGTTCAACGTTACAGCCACAGATGCCGATTCAGATCAGGTAATATACGGAACGAATGCCACGAACGGAACCCTGAATTCGACAACCGGAGAATACTCATGGCAGACCAGCAGCAGTGATGCCGGAACTTATATCTGGTACTTCAATTCCAGCGATGGCTACGGTGGCGCAGCAAGTGAAACAATAACCGTAACAGTAAACAATACTGCGTTATCGATTTCTTCATTCTCGCCGTCATCTGGCCCCACAACCATACAGGGCACAGCGCAGACTTTCAATATAACACTGAATAAGAATGCTAATGTAACATGGTACATGAACGGCACTCAGGTTCAGACTAATACAGGTATCACTTCAGCGAGCTATACTAACTCAACTGCCGGAGCAGGTATATGGAATGTGACTGCAAGTGCAACAGATGGTATTGATATAATCTCAAGAACCTGGAACTGGACTGTGAATGCTCAGCCGATAGCCAGTTATGTACCCTCAGTTCCAACCAACCTTCAGAATACAACAGGCAACTTCTGGGTAAACCATACGTGGCTGGCTGGCGCAGGAAATACCACTGATTCATACAATATAAGCGTGAACGGGACATGGTATAACGGTACAACAGATGCATTCAGGAACTCAACAACTGTGCCGCATGGATGGGTGAATATAACAGTATGGGCTTACAACTCCTCAGGTACAGGCACCCTGAGCCCGGGAAGCATAAGCCAAGATACACAGGTTACGAATAATCCGCCATCCCAGAATTCGATTGGAAATAAAGCTGTAAATGAGGGACAGTTGCTGACCTTTAAAGTAAATACAACTGATGCTGATAACGATACAATAACTTATGGCACAAATGCAACGAAGGGCGCTTTTAATACTACAACAGGCGACTTCTCTTGGATTCCGACCTATGGGGATGCAGGAATTTACACCTGGTACTTCAACTCAAGCGACGGATACGGCGGAGTTGCGAGTGAGACTGTAGCTGTGACGGTAAATAATGTGCCGCTATCAATCATATCCTCTGCGCCAGCCAGTGACCCCACTACGATAGCAGGTACGCAGCAAACATTTGAAATGACTCTTAACAGGACATCGAATATATCATGGTATATTGATGGCTCTTCAACCCAGACAAATTCAAACGCGGCATCAGCTAACTATACCAATTCTACCGCAGGTGCAGGAGTATATAATGTTACGGCAGTTGCGGATGATGGTTATGATTCGGTCTCAAAGCAATGGAACTGGACTGTAGTCCCTCAACCGGTCTATGCCCCAGGTATAATCTCATGGAGCAATAGCAAGACCAATAATAATAGCTTAACACTGGCAGTAAATACAAGCGAAACAGTCAATTTCAATGCTACAGCCAACCAGACGATAACCACATGGAATTGGTATCAGGACGGCGTCAATCAGAACAATAACTATAACAACTTTACAACATCCTGGAGTGCATCTGGAACAAAGATAATACAGGTAAACGCTACTAACAGCAATGGCACATCAAATACCATTAAATGGAATATAACAGTTCAAGCGCAGCCTGCAACATATATTCCTCCATCCCCCGCAAACATAAACTCTACAACAGGCGACTTCTGGGTAAATACAACATGGCAGCCAGGGGCGGGTAATACAACGGATAGCTATAACGTAAGCATGAATGGTACATGGATTAATGGGACAATTAGTACTTATGTTAATTCCTCTCTATCTGCACACTCATGGCAGAATGTAACTGTTTACGCATACAATGCTTCTGGAACTGCCTCATTAAGCGCGTCTCCAGCCACAAAGAACACTCAAGTCCCGAACAATCCACCAGTACAATCACCCATTGGAAATAAGACAGTTAATGAGGGACAGTGGTTGAACTTCACAGTTTCAGCTACGGATGCTGATAACGATACTATAACCTATGGAACAGATGCCACAAAAGGAAGCTTCAATGCTACAACTGGTAATTTCTCCTGGCTGACAACATATTCAGACGCAGGAACCTATATCTGGTACTTCAACTCAAACAATAACCGTGACTGTGAATAATGTGCCTCTGTCGGTTACTTCATTTTCGCCGCCGTCTGATCCAACAACTACGCAGGGCACAGCGCAGACTTTCAACATAGCCCTGAACAGAACGGCTAATGTAACATGGTATATGAACGGCACGCAGGTTCAGACCAATACAAGTACCACTTCAGCAGATTACACTAACTCTACTGCTGGTGTTGATATATGGAACGTGACCGCAAGTGCAACGGATAGTATTGATACAGTCTCAAGAACCTGGAACTGGACTATCAATGCCCAACCGCCGACTACTTACATTCCTCCAGACCCAACCAATCTTCAGAATACTACAGGCAACTTCTGGGTAAACCATACGTGGCTGGCTGGAATAGGCAATACCACGAATTCATATAATGTTAGTGTAAACGGGATATGGCATAACGGGACGACAAACACTTATTACAACAACATGGTTGGACCGCATGGCTGGAGCAATATAACAGTGTGGGCTTACAATTCATCTGGCGCTGGTTCTCTCAGCTCAGGAAGCATAAGCCAGAATACCCAGGTTACGAATAGTCCGCCAGTTCAGGCTCCGATAGGGAATAAGACAGTAACTGCAGGTAATTTATTGACCTTCACCGTTTCAGCTACGGATACTGATAACGATACCATTACTTACGGCACAAATGCTACTAAGGGAACTTTGAGCGGCACAACAGGAGTGTATTCATGGCAGACTACTAGCAATGATACCGGAACGTACATCTGGTACTTCAACTCAAGCGATGGCTATGAAGGAGTTGCAAGCGAAACTATAAATGTGACTGTTATCTCACAGCCTGTGTATAATGTAAGCGGCTACGTATTCGATAACTATGGTTCAGGACTTGGAGTTGTTCTGGTGCAGAATGGCAGCTACCAGAACAACACATCAGCATCCGGCTATTATTTGATAACCGGTCTCCTTAATGGCACTTATAACTTCAGCTACTCTAAATCAGGATTTAATACAGGCTATTTAGAGGTTACAATCAACGGTGCGGATATTACCACTGTAAATACAACAATTTATGATACCACACCCCCAGCGAGTATCAACAGTATTGCGGCTACCTCCACACCTCTGTATATTAACTGGACATGGATAGATCCAATAGATTCAGACTTTGACCATGTAATGATGTATATCGACGGCACATTCATGAGAAATATAACCAAAGGAGTACCGTTCTATAATGCAAGTTATTTCATGCCCAATTCGACTCACACAATATCAACTCGCACTGTGGATACCTATGGCAATGTGAATACCACTTGGGTTAACAATACAGCCACCACTCCCTCTGTGTATACTTATGTGTTCGGATTCCTGAGTACAACAGGTACAGTCACGAACTTCAGCAACGCCCAGAATGCAAGCGATGGCGGGGCATCTGCAACCTTTGCCGAGGCTCAGGTAGGCGGAACAAACCAGAGCGACAGAACGATAAGCCCAAGTAAAAACATAACTATCGGTACCCAGTATGGTACATATAGTTCTTTGTACTTGGACAGTACAGATGGATTAATTGATAAAACAATTCCAGCCGCATCTGTAACTGCCCAAACAGGTTACCTTATTAATACACCAAAAACTGGGGTGGGCGGTACAACATACTGGAACATCAACGGAACCGCAGGGGGCATTGCAAATACAAGCACAAATATTATGATAAGCTGGAATAGTAATACGAATTACGTTTTCAGACCAGGCACACAAAATAATAAGGTAACAGGGACACCAGGAACAGTACCTGCCGGTTATGGGTGGGCTTCAAGCACCCCAATTAACGGTGTTACCAGCGCTGGCGCCTGGAGCTTCCAAGTAAAAACTAACTATTTGAGTACAACAAATCAAACTGGAACAATTCTTGCTTACGTCTATAAATACAACGCAACCAGCGGCACCAATACGTTCCTTTTCAATGTATCAGGTACTGCAAATCATCTTATCAACACTACAGTCACGGAGAACATAACCAGTGCCATCCAGCCTTCTTATACGTTCAATTCCACCGAATACTTGAAAGTGGAATACTGGCTGCGCGTAACAACAGGTCAGAATAACGCAGTTATAACCTTTGAAGCCAACTCACCAACGCCGTTCGTGAGATACTCACAGAACAGCTATTCCCTTGATACCACCTACAATTTCACAGAAACAAATGCAAGCACGACCTGGCAAAGCATAAGTATACAGGATAGCTCCTACGGGGATGCGCTTGCCAATGCCAGCATATTCAATTCCACAAGCAGACAGTGGGAATCAATCCTTACCAGTGCCTTCAACGGCGGCATTACGCCTGCACAGCATGTTAACGTTATTAAAGGAGCGAACGGCAATGCCAGCAGCTATGATGCAGGATCAGGTCAGATAAGGCTCAGATACAACTGGACGGGCGCTTTATTCAACAACAGCCTCGGTGTTGATCAACTAAACGTTACCGTAGGATACCTGGCTGCTGGTCCGTATCACCTCAACGTAACCACCAATACTACAGATATACCCAGCGCCAGTACCCATACCCTCCAGTTCAGGTACAATGCTTCAGGTGACAATTTCACGCTGCAAATCTGGAATGGCTCCGCCTGGAACAACAGGACTACTCTAAATGATACTTCGCTATCCTACCGTAATCTCACTCTTATGCCTGAAGAGTTAATCACCGAGGGAGCTTATGCGGGCAATGCTGGTAGCATAAGTAGCTACTATGTGCTCGTACGCTACCTGGACCTGAATGCAAGTGCAACCCAGCAGGGCAATCTTTACCTGGATTACCAGAGGGTTTACAGTGAATAAATATTAAAACTGACATAAAATTAAAAGTGAACAAGCATACATATGAAAAATGAATCAGTAGATGGAATTTTCAAAGGGACCGTTCCAGAGAAAAGTATTTATAATGTTAGCAACCATATATTTTATAACTATGGTTCAGGACCAGGAGGTGTTCTGGTGCAGAACGATAAAAAACAGAACGCCACGATAGCATCTGGCTATTATTTGATAACCGGTCTGCCAGACGGTATATGTAACGTTAGTTCTTCCAAGGATTCTTATAACAGTTGGGGTCAAAACTTACTGTTTTTAAGCTTCAAAACAGCGCCCCGCAGTGGTAGTAAAGAATGAGAGAAAAAATCGCGGTTTTCAGTGCTATTTTGCTGGGAATAGTAGTGGGGCTATTCGCAACCCTTTCGCTAATAATTGATGCTTTTGTCGTCGATAACCTGATAGGTACAATCATAGATATCATTGTGATGGGGTTCTCTTACATGACAGCCTGGATTGGTGTTCGGTATGTTCTAATGGAGAAAATTGCTACTGATAAAATGGATAGGGAATGGGATTACAAAATAAAACCCCTCACTAACCTGCTCACCGACACCATTGGACGTATTAATGCGATGGAACTGGAAGTTATGAAGACCAATCGAAAAGTCGATACTACACTGGATTATGTGACAAAAAGGCAGGATATGGACGCATCATCGGTCTACATTATTCCAGGTGCATCTTTCAGGTTCATAGTCAAGGTCCTTGTCGTGATAATCTTTACATTCTCGGCACTGGTATACGTGGTTTCTTATCCACTGGGTATTGCTCACTATTTTATTATGGTCATTTATTTAATATGGTGGGCGCTGTTCACATCAGAATATAACCTGTTTAATAACAAGATAGCATGGATATGGGCACTTATCCCTATTATGACTGTTCCTGTTGGAGGAATTATCCTTGACTCCACATTAGGAGTAAATAATATGGTTGGTATACTTTTCTTTTTAATGTTTATATATGCTTATTCCTATTACCAGTGGGCAACCTACGTGACCATCGGGTTCAAATTGTTCGACGTGAAAAAAATCAAGAATTATATAGTCAACAATATGGACTCTTACTTCGAGAAAGAAAAAGTTGAGCATAAAATAAACAGGAAATGGATTGATATCGGAATTCTTGCCTGTATAGCAATCGCAGGAGCGGTTGCAATATGGATTTTAATCTAATATCAGACTCCCTGTAGGCGCCTTTGGAAAACAATTCAGCATAATACCGGAACGTACAGCATATAGCAATATATGTATTATGATAATTATATATTTACTATTTAAAAATTAATTAGAAAGCTTTATATCCCAATAAATCAAGTTTCATAAAGTACTAGGATAGGAGAAGCTATGTACAAATCTAAGGCAGTATATTATATTATTGGGAGGACTGCAATACTTTTGGCCATAATGATATCTATTATTTTTTTAGTCCCGAGCAGTTTAGGTGCATCATCTAATGATGCCTGTTTTAATGGGGGATGCCACGGGCCTTCTGATTCGATGCCAATTAACCGCACTCTTTATGATTCGAACCCTCACAGCGTTATTAAGTGTATTGATTGCCATGTGAACTCCACGAATAGCGGTGATTCCAATCACGGTAAGTTCATAAGACAATTAAATGGAAGCAACATTACCGGGCCTCTGACAACAAAATATTCCTCTCAGAATTTCTCTCTATGTTATGCATGTCATAATGAAACCAAAGTCGTGGGTGTTTTACCAAGTTATCCAAATCTAGCCCTACACTATAATCCACCTTTTAATGTCTCAAGCATAGGAACTAACTTTATCAATAATCTTTCTGCAGGATATTTTTATGATGGAAAAAAAAATTATCCTGCCAATATACATTGGGATCACCTGGATGCATTTAGACTAGGTCTTGATCCACCATACACATTTGCTACTGATAACAATAACATAGATTCATATACCTCATGCCCAACATGTCATAATGTGCATGGTTCAAACTACCCAAAGATGACGAAAAATGATTTAGCTATTACTTATGGTGCTGATGGAAATGGAACCTATGGATACATAGGGAGCAATGAATACAATAACGCGGGTGGTGACCTTTATTGCAACAGTTGCCATGGAAGCGACACTACTTACAAATATTATCGTAATGAAATAAATCTTTTTGAGGACTGCATCTCATGTCATGTTGATAATGTGGATAATATACCTAATATATCTCTAGTAAATAGAACTGCTTTCAGTCAAGGGGTTCATGTCAATATCAACATAACCGATGGGACAGGTCGGGTTAATAACAGTGACTGCTGGACATGTCACTTCAATAGGGATATGAATAAGAGCAATATTTATCAATGTGCTGACTGCCATACAGGAAGTGGCACACCTCAAGCGCCGCAGGCTCCAAAAGTGCGCACTCATCTGCCAGCCGTTACTAATTATTCATGTACTGACTGTCACAGCAAAGTTATAGTAAATCCGGGAGCGAGTGCAGTTAATGTCACCTCCCACTATGCATTAAGACCGGTTGTACCCACGACGAACTATTGTGATTACTGCCATGGTCCGAATGCTTCCTCCCCGTTCCCGGCATTAAACAAGACCATTTCCAGATTCAACCATGATGATCCAAGCTGGGATGGAAATGCTACCTGCAGAACCTGCCATACGAATTCCAGCGTATCAGCGGATCCTCTGGCTAATGATACTTCTTCTTTCCACGAGCTAACGACTGAACTGGGAGATGTATTCAACGGTTCTGTAAAAGCTGATTGCGTACTTTGCCATATCCAGAAAGCACCTTCATTTGTACACGCTCCAGATCCACCACATGATACTACAGACATGAATACTACGGATTGCTATGGCTGCCACGGGGCCAGTGTTGTCGGCACACAGGCACAAAAACTTCACGACCCCACACCGACAACGACCAGTGGATGTATAGCCTGTCACTCAAAAAATAATGCAACCAGGTATTACGTAAATACAAGTTTGTTCGGATTGCATGCAAATATTAACACTACAGATGGCATGGATAACGTTACAGATGCCGATTGCAAGACGTGTCACTTTGGTTCAGCAGATGGAACAATGAGAATGGTTCTGGGGGCAGCAAATCACAGCAATACATGGTTCTGCCAGGACTGCCATACAAATGCAGGCGCAGGACCGATCAAACCTAATGCAACGACCAATCCTAACCTGATTAAAGATCAATTCAGCCATGGCTCAACAGATTGCAAATGGTGCCATTTAGCAGGTGATTCTCAGCCAAGACCATTAAACGTGACGCCCCCACCATTAAGCGTTAATCTAAGATACCATCCCAACGGGCCTAAAGGAACTGCCGCAGGGCTGAACTGTTTGGACTGCCATGTATCCGCTAACCTGCCTGATATGCCATTCCATGCACCAGGCGAAATACATGCAAGGTCTGGTGCACCAACTTCATGTACTCCCTGTCATCGCAATATTGATAACCATGTAGTGAATCCCTTGGATTCGCATACGCCACCAACAATCTTTGGTTTTACGGTAACCACTCCAGTGACATCTGGAAGTCCTGCACTGGTTCAGGCTACCATAGCTGATGATATGACACAGATAGCAGCAGCCCAGTACCAGGTAACTAATACATCAGGAATAGTTATTGACTGGACAAATATGACTCCTAAGGATGGAAGGTTTAATTTATCGTCTGAAATTGTGAACGCCAGTATAAACACTTCCAATCTCAAAGGCAATTACACAATTAATGTAAAAGGTATGGCATCAGCCCCCAAGACTGATACATCCAAACCATATTATCCACTGAATGGACAGTGGAGTGGTGTCAGCAGTACGCAGCTTACTGTTATTGAAGCTAGAGGGTATGCTAACGGGACTGTCAGCGGTAATCTGGGTAATATATCGGGTGCCATTGTAGCTACAAACACGGGTGTTTCCACAGTAACAGACGCGAATGGATTCTATTCATTGAGTTTAGTGAATGGCACATATCAATTGACTGCCAGCAAGGAGCCTGAGTATTATTCCAATAGCAGCGTTACGGTTACAGTCACTGCATATACTTCTGTAACTCAAAATATAATTCTGACCCTGAAACCAACAGGTACAATAAGCGGCACAGTTACGAATACCTAATAACAGAGAGATATCAAACGCAAAGTAAAGCAATAGAAACTAGAATTCTTTGCGCCCTTTGCGTTCTCTGTAGTGAGCGCTCATGGTCTACCTGCTATGTTGCCGAATATTAATATTGTGTTAACACAATCGTACCGTATTTAGCAAGCTATTTATAGTTTCAAGATTCACTCCAACCAATAGCGCAGGTTGCCTGCTCGAAAAATGACAGAGCAGCCATCATGCACCGTTGGATAGGATGAAAAAATGGATAGGAATAAAGTTCGTGGAAGGGAGCATGCCCTCAGGATCGCGGTTGGAATAACGATGCTGGTTTTACTGCTGACGGATGCGACTACGATTACGGCAACATTCGAGCCGATGTATTATACGAATAGTATATATTCTGATGTTATTCATCTGGAACGATAAAAATGGCAAAACGTATACTTCAATTCATCATAATATTTCTACTCGCACTTATCGTATTCGGTACTTTCCCAATAAATAGTGAAGCGGCAAAGGATAAAACATCTATCGAGGTTAAATCCCGGATGTTGGAAGGTGGAAAAGTCCCTGTAATAATTATTTTAAAAAACCAGAGTTCCTTTTCAAATATCTCTAATGAAAATAATATTATTTCATTGAAGAATCACGTATCAGCAAGCCAGAAGAGCCTCTTAGGTCTCCTGGAAGATGAAAAATTGAAAGGAAATGCAGATAGAATAAAACCTTTTTGGATTGTAAATGCTATAGCATTGAATGCTTCACCTCAGCTTATAGAGAAGCTTGCCAAAAATGATGATGTTGAATACCTTGAACTTGATTCCCGGTATAACATTAAAGAAGAATATCGTATTGAAGTTTCAAGCGGTCAGATAGCCAATGCCACTTACGGATTGAAGCAGATAAATGCCACAAAGGTATGGGAATTCGGAATAGACGGTAGTGGCATCAATGTTTCCGTAATCGATACGGGAATAAATTCATCACATCCCGATATAGCAGGGCGCGTGATAAACTGGGTGGATTTTGTAGGTGGCAAGAGTTTGCCCTATGACGATAACGGACATGGGACCCACGTCGCCGGGACTGTTGGAGGGAATGGGATTGGCGGTATAACTACAGGTGTTGCTCCGAATGTTAGCTTATTTGGGGTAAAAGTACTTGATGGATATGGAATCGGCAGTGAGAGCAATATAATCGATGGCATACAATGGTCAATTGAAAATAAAGCAAGAATAATCAGCATGAGTCTGGGCAGTGACCAGACCTGGACTACACCAACCTGTGATATTGATAACTATGCTATGTCTATGGCGGTAAATAATGCGGTCAGTGCCGGTATAGTTGTGGTGGCAGCGGCAGGGAATGACGCAAGCGGGGTTTCCTCGCCAGGGTGCATTGAAAATGTAACGGTAGCAGGTGCCGTTGATAGTAATAATGCAATAGCATATTTTTCAGGCAGGGGTGCGGCAATGGCGGATCATGGTGTTGTTGCTCCGGGAGTTGGCGTAACTTCTTTGAACTACCTTACAAACGGGTACATACAACATTCTGGCACTTCAATGGCAACTCCCCATGTGGCAGGGACCTTTGCTCTCCTGTTAGAGGCAGCACAAAAAAAAGGTGTAATCATTTCACCAGACCAGGCAAAAAACATACTCAGGAACACTTCAGTGGATCTGGGTGTTACAGGAAGAGATAATATTTACGGAGCAGGACTGATTGATTCTTTGGAATCTGTAAATGGATTTGTTCTGCCGGGAAGGGGCTATATCAATGGCACAGTGCTTGATAATGTTACCAAGAAGGGCATCGCAAATGCCATAGTTGTTACTAATACAAGCATTATGGCTACAACAAATGGAACGGGATTTTATTCGTTGAGTCTGATGGAAGGTTCATATGTTATCACTGCGACCGTTGACCCTGAGTACTATCCAACTAGCTCTGGTATTATCAGTGTGTTGGGGAATTCGACCAGTGTGCAGGATGTTGAACTTGCCAGAAAGCCGATCGGCGTGATAAGTGGTAGGGTTACAAATTCTACATAAGTAGGACGGGTTGATATTATTTTCAGGAAATTCAAGGATACATCCCTGTTGGTAATCACCCCCGAGGACTTCCCACAGAAAACGAAGGTAATTTATAGATGAGCATATCAATAAAGAATAATCTTAGGTTATATAACTAATGTGTATTGGAAAAAACATTATATGAACGCAATATCGAAAAAGGTTCTTTTAATAACTCCACCTTATCATTGCGGTGTTCTTGAGTCCGCAGGCACGTGGATGCCTCTGGGCATGGCGTATGTAGCGGGCAGTCTGCAAAAAGCGGGATACAGTGTTAGAATTTACGATGCCATGTCAAAATATCATACTTTTGATGATATCAGGAATCATATAAAGGATTACTCCCCTGATGTTGTTGGAACGGCGGCTTATACTTCAAGCCTTTATGATGCAGTCCATGTGCTCCAAGTAGCCAAAGAGGTTGATCCAGGGATAATAACATTATTGGGAGGCATACATCCGACCTTCTGCTGGGAGGAAATACTCCAAAAAGAAAATAAAATCGTAGATTATATAATACGCGGCGAAGGTGAAATCACAACAACTGAGCTTCTTAATAATGTTTTTGCCGAAAACGATCTGAATGTGCCTGGTATTGCTTATACAAAGCACGGGAAGATCGTATGTACCGAACAAAGATCTCTGGTATCCGATCTTGATGCGCTACCTGTGGCATGGGATCTGATCGAATGGCAGGATTATACTTTCAAAACAAAGAAGAATTCAACTCTTGCAGTAGTAAGTTCTTCCAGGGGTTGCACGCAGAAATGCACTTTTTGTTCCCAGCGACTTTTCTGGAAAGAGAAATGGAGAGCAAGGAGCCCCGAGAACTTTGTATCCGAATTAGAGTATCTGAACAGAACCTTCGGGGTGGATGTTGCCATGATAGCAGATGAAACTCCAACTTTTGACCGCAAAAGATGGGAAAAGATCCTTGACCTGCTTATTTCCAGTGAGATTGGAGTGGAAATATTGATGGAAACAAGGGTCGATGATATACTGAGAGATAAGGATATAATGGATAAATACGTAAAGGCAGGCATCCTTCATATCTATGTCGGCGCAGAATCCGCTAACCAGGATACACTTGACCGCTATCATAAGAACCTGAGGATTGAGCAGTCCAAGGAAGCGATCGATCTCATCAATAATGCTGGAATTATCTCAGAAACGTCTTTTGTCCTCGGTATGCCGGATGAAACACCCGAATCAATAGAGGCAACACAAAAGCTGGCACAGTATTATAATCCAGATCTGGCATTTTTCCTTGCGATAGCCCCATGGCCTTATTCTGATATCTATCCAGAACTTGCGCCTTATATTGAGGAATTCGATTATTCAAAATACAACCTTATTGAACCTATAGTCAAACCTAATAACATGACGCGGGAAGATCTTAATAAACATCTTCTCAAGGCATTTAAAGAGTTCTATATGGATAAGCTTGAGAATATAGAGAAGATGAGCGAGTTCAAGAAAAACTACATGATTGATGTAACAAAGTTGCTGATAGAAGATTCATACCTCTCAAGCCAGATGAAGGGAAAAATGCCCCAGAAAGCGAAGGAATTTATAGAAAAATACGTTCTTAAAATCAAGAGATCTGGCTGATTTTAGCATTTTCAAGCGTCTCATTTAATTTAATAAGGAATTCATCGGTCGGGAGGTATCCCGGTATCCTGGATATCTCTTCGCCATCTTTAGTAAAGAAAATCATATATGGGTTACTCCGGACATTGAGGTTGGAAGCGACATTTTTTTGTTTAAATATATCTATCGAGATAAGAATGAAATTTTTATCGAGGATGTCCATGACCTTTTTATCGGACAACGATTCTTCTTCGAATTTTATGCACCAGTCGCATGTTTCAGATCGAAAATATAGAAAAACAGGCTTGCTATAATTCTTTGCATATTCAGTTCCCTTATCTATTGATGTGTAAAACGAAAGACCGCCAAGTTTGATGAAGTCTCCCTCGTTTTTTGAAAGTGAATTTTGCCACCAGTTCGCGATAAGAAACAGGGTTAAGCCGAGAATAATTATTGATATGAGCTTATTTGCTGGAGTCATCTTTTTGTTTACATCGTCTGCAAAGTTATTTATACTTAACCCGGTTTAATTAAATGTCTAATGAGTCCAGAAGTCCATTTCAATGCAGGAAAAAAAGTATCCAATTTTTTTAAATCCCGTAAGCTTGCTATGGTTCTTATTTTTCTTATTATTGTTTTTTCAATAATTGGAACGTATATACCGCAGAAATCACAGCTCAAGCCTTATGTGTATAATACCTGGAGAAACAACCATCCTGCCCAGGCGGAAGTATTTGAGAAACTCGGCTTGACAAATCTTTTTTCATCTTTTATATTTATAAGTCTTGCATCACTTCTTTTTATTAATCTTCTTTTCTGTACTACAAATATGTTCAGTACCGCTATTAGAAGATTAAGTAAAAAACAATTCCAGAGGAAAGCTTATATCAGCGGGCTTGAAAATAGCACATTAATTAAAATAGGAAAAGAGACGGGTCAGGCTAATTCCTTAATAAGTTCTGTACTCAGGTCATGCGGGTATAAAGTATACCAGGAAGAAAACTGCATATTTGCTGAAAAGAACCGGATCGGAGCATTCGGTACACCACTGTTACATGCCTGCATACTTCTTATTATAGCTGCCTCGGTATACGGAAGCATATCCAGGATGGAGGGGGATATGCGACTAATAGAAGGACAGACACTTTCAGAGGAACACGGGAATTATATGTATATCAATGAAGGTCCTTTTTTTAATGAAAACCATCAGAGATTCGATATAAATCTTGAGAAGTTCTATCCAGATTATAAGGATGAAACAGGGACGTCGCGTGGGCCTGCAGGGAAGCTCGCCATAATAGAAAACGGACAGAACGTGAAAACGGATATAGTCTATTCAAACCATCTGATGACGTACAAAGGTTACACTTTTCTTGGAAATGTCTATGGCATGGCGCCCTTGCTGATATTGCGGAATCCGGACGGGACGATCTATTCCGGCTCTTATATTACAGCTTCAGATACCGATAACAGCGGAAGGTATGTAACATATTTTCAACTTGGCGATACAGGGCTTGATGGCGGACTAATGGTATATATGACTGCAAATTTAACATCAGAAAAAATTTCGGAGCCGGAGGTGGAACAAACTCCAATCCTTTTCCTTAAAGTATTTGACAAGGGAAAGGAAATTTATAATGGCACCCTGAGGCTCAACGATACAGTTAAAATATCTGATAAATATCTTGGTTTCTATGACATTAAATACTGGAGTAACTTTTATGTCGTGAAAGATAACGGAACGCTCCTGGTGTACGCGGGTATAGGGCTTTTAACATTGAGCTTGGCAATATCTTTCTTTATAATCCCT
>OBLY010000062.1_pt1 | contig 15262 bp, 19 predicted proteins | sample 1539041 | NCBI WGS metagenome assembly OBLY01 (sample SAMEA2690973, study PRJEB22502) | sediment metagenome | biome: Billabong; feature: Tropical; material: Sediment | place: Australia | collected 2013-05-14 | depth 1 m
TCCATAGCCTTTGCCGCATCCCCTTCCCTTTCAGCATCGAATGCCAGCGCCGTAATGCTTTCCAGGACGAACAATGGGTCATAAGGAGACGCTCTTTGCAGATACTCAAAATCACCATACCGGCTTCTATCCAGCTCACGCTTTGGAGGTGTGGATTCCACCAGGGGAAGGTGACATTTCTTGAACTTTTTGCCGCTGCCGCACGGGCATGGTTCGTTGCGGCCAACTTTCCTGGAAAGAGGGGGCACTTTGCTCTCAATCAACTTTGTTGTTATTTCAAGGCGTCTGAGCTCAATAGCGATGGATTTTTCTCTGCTTTCCCGCTTCTGCGCTGCCAGTTGCTCCCTTTCTTTTCGTTCCTTTTCCCATCGTTCCTGACGCCGGGCAACCTCTTCAGGGGCATAAAACTCCAGTAAATCCGTTTTGTAATGAACAAGTGCATTTTCATCGGGTGGTTCTTCTCTTTCCTCCAGAAAATCTTCCAGGACAGGGAAAGAAGAGGGGTCATGTAAATCAAGAAGATCGCACGCGATAGACCACATGAATTCTGCATCTTCATCTTCGGAGAACAATCCGTGGAGAAATGACAGGATACGCTCTCTCTCCTGGGTGTGCTGTATAGCTATGGACACCAGACCGTTTGCAGCAATACTGCGAGACCACCACATGCTGTAATCTCCTCTGTGTGCATTGATAAACTCTATGAGTGGTTCAACTGCCGGAGGACCGATGCGCCCGAATACTGTAGGCAGGTCATCCATAACCCATTCATCATCTGTTTTTTCTGCAAGAACAAGAGCGTCGATAAACTGTGGAAGCACATGCGGGTCGGCGAGTAATCCCAGCAGCTTTACAGCGTGGGTAGGCATCCATAGTTTATCGCCTTGCGCCTCCCAGTACTGTTTATCCTGAAGTATTTTGCTTAAAGGCTCCACTATTTCCTCGCCCTTTGCGAGGATCGCCTGGATTAGCTCTATCGGAGCCCGGTCTCCCAGTTCTTCCAGTTTATGCAGCAATTCTTCTGTAGAAAGGTGAGAGAACACGTCTTGCACTCCTAACTCATATAATACGCTATGATGCCATATAAATGAACCGTGGTCAGAGAATACTTTTGTGTGGCTTAAGATTGTCCATCCGGTGGATATCTATTTAACCCGCGATGTAAAAGCGGTTAAATACAAAGAGCCTAATCTTAGCACATTATTCTCATATTGGAGGATTTCATTGCAACCAGTTGTAAATATAGGCATCGTAGGACACGTTGATCACGGTAAAACCACCCTTGTCAAGGCACTTTCGGGTGTCTGGACTGACAGGCACAGCGAAGAAATAAAAAGAGGAATATCAATCAGACTGGGCTATGCCGATGTAGTGCTCAGGAAATGTCCCAGGTGCCCCGAACCAGAAAGTTATACTACCAAAGAGGTATGTGAAAAATGCGGGACAAAATCCGAAGTCCTGCGCTCCATCTCGTTTGTCGATTCACCCGGACATGAAACATTAATGGCGACGATGCTTTCGGGAGCTGCACTTATGGACGGCGCTCTCCTTGTCATTGCAGCCAACGAGACATGCCCGCAGCCGCAGACGAAAGAGCATCTTATGGCTCTTAACATCATCGGGATAAAGAACATAGTGATTATCCAGAATAAGATCGATCTTGTTCCTCGTGAGAAGGTCATAGAGAACTACAACCAGATCAAAGCCTTCGTGAAAGGGACAGTAGCGGAGAACGCACCGATAATCCCGGTCTCAGCGCAGCAGAATACGAATATCGACCTCGTTATCGAAGCTATTGAAAAGTACATTCCCACGCCGAAAAGGGACATGGACAAGCCGCCGCTCATGTTCGTCGCGCGTTCTTTTGACGTAAATAAACCCGGAGCACCACCGGATAAGCTCGTAGGCGGGGTCATCGGAGGATCACTAAATTGCGGACGCCTGCGCCCGGGAGAAGAAATAGAGCTTCGTCCCGGCAGGAAAGTCGAGGCAGGGGGGGCTGTTAAATGGGTTTCCATCAAAACCGATATTACCAGGATACATGCCGGCAACGAAGAGATAGAGGAAGCAAGGCCCGGAGGTCTTATCGGGGTAGGTACCAAGCTTGACCCATCCCTTACCAAAAGTGATGCGCTTGTCGGTCAGGTCGCAGGGCTTTCAGGTTCGATGCCTCCGACAATCGAAGGTTTCGTGATGGAGACAAAACTTCTTCCGCGCGTGGTAGGAGTGAGCGATGAATCCAAAGTTGAACCTATACGCTCGAACGAGCCATTGATGCTGAATATAGGCACCGCGACTACTATAGGTGTTGTCACAAGCGCAAGAGCCTCGGATGCCGAGGTCAAGCTTAAAAGACCGGTATGTGCAGGCAAAGGCTCATCAATTGCGATCAGCAGGCGGGTAGGAGCGCGCTGGAGGCTTATCGGCTCCGGTGTACTAATCAAAGAAGTTAAATGACTAGGAAAGTGATAATCGATACCAACGGGCTGATGATCCCGGGACAGTTTGGTGTGGATATTTTTTCGGAGTTGAAGCGATTGGGATTTGATACATGTCTTATCCCAAGGGCATCGGTCAGGGAGTTGGAAAAGTTATACTCAGAGGCACGGGGCAGGGATAAGTCTGCGGCGAAAATAGCATTATCTTTGCTGGATAGATGCACCGTAATAGAAAAGAACGGATTTGTCGATGATATTATCATGGATATGGCAGCCGGTAAAGACGCGGCTGTCCTTACTAATGATACGGAATTAAAGAAAAGATTATGTAGTAAGGGAGTCACTATTGTATACCTTCGCGAGAAAACTCATTTAAGTATTTAATATCTTTTATTAAGAGGGTTCAAATGTATAAAAAAATGAGATTAGCAGATACGGTGAGAATTGCACCTGAATTACTTGGCGAACCTGTAGAGGCGGCAGTTAAGCTTGCCCTGCGGGATAAGCTTGAAGGACTTGTGGATAAGGTTATCGGTTCAATAGTCGCAGTAACGGATGTTGTAGAAGTGGGTGAAGGACACATACTGGCAGGAGATGCAGGAGTTTATTACGATACTGTATTTGATTCGATTACTTTTCTTCCTGAATTGCAGGAAATAATCGAAGGCAGCGTATTGGAGGTCGTCGAGTTCGGTATATTTGTGGGAATAGGTCCTCTTGACGGTCTTGTGCATGTAAGCCAGTTGACGGATGAGTATGTGAGTTACGATGAGAGGAACTCAAGGCTCATAACAAAAGAATCCGGCCGCTCCGTGACCGTAGGTGACCGCGTAAGGGCCAGGATAGTTGCAGTCAGTCTTAATGAGCGGGAACCACGGGACAGTAAAATCGGTTTGACCATGCGTCAGCATGCGCTGGGTAAAATAGAATGGCTTGACGATGCCCGGGAAGGCAAACAGAAAGAAGGCGGCGAGGAAAAAGAAGCAAAGTCAAGAAAGAAGAAGAGAGAGGAGAAGAAGGAAGTAAAGAAAGATGAGGCAGCTAAGGCCGAAAAAGCAGAGGCTCCAGGGGAGGCATAATGCCAGAGCTTGTTTGTAAAGAATGCCACAGGCTTGTGAGCGGGCAGGTGTGCGAGGCATGCAACTCAACGTCCTTTACCAGTGACTGGAGTGGCTATGTAGTAATAATCGACCCGCTGAAATCACAGATAGCAAAAAAGCTTGGTGTTAAATTGCCCGGGAAGTATGCCCTGAAGGTGCGGTAGATTGAAGATATACTGTCTTCCGGATGAATTAAAATCAGAACTCAGGAAACTTCACGGCGAGCTTTATCGTGGAGATGGGCAGGATACCGCCAGGCAGATAATCAAGAATCTGAAAAATCCTACTAAAATAATAACTGTAGGAGATATTGTAACATTCAACCTGCTTAATGCCGGGATTGTGCCGGATGTATCTTTTGTGGATGACAGGACAAAGCGTATTCCTGCTGCTGATCACATTATGCACGGTACCAAGCACCCTCGGTTCAGGACCATAGTGGTCGAAAATCCGCCCGGTATACTAACGGAAGGACTGCTGAGTGAAGTATCAAAAGCTATGGATTCCGACAACCCGGTACGGATATTCGTAAAAGGTGAAGAGGACTTAGCCGCCCTGCCGGCAATTGCCATGGCGCCCCTTTCATCAGTAGTTATATATGGTTTGCCGGACGAAGGGGCGGTAGTTGTCAAAGTAACCCGGGACAAGAAAAAAGAGATACAATCATTAATTGATAAAATGAAATGTATGGAGGAAGAATAATGGAACTTCAAATCATCAAAGATAAAAAAAATCCGCTATTGAAAAGAAGAGAGGTCTCTTTAAGAATCGTCAATAAAGGAACCCCATCCAGAATAGAAGTGAAAAATAAACTTGCTGCAATTGCGAATTCCAAACCCGAACTGATCGTTATCGGGCAGCTTAATACTGCGTTCGGGAAGCAGGAGATCATGGGGACGGCAAGTATTTACGAGAGCGAGGAGCGGTTAAAACAGCTGGCTCACCAGCACCTTATTGCAAGGGACGCACCCAAGCCTGCAGAGGAGAAAGCCGCAGAAGCATCGGCAGCACCTGCCGGAGAAGCTAAACCGGAAGCAAAGGCTGAAGCCAAACCAGAGGCAAAAGCTGAGGAAAAATCAGAAAAAAAGGAGCATGAAAAGAAGTGATATTAATGGCAGTAAATAAATTCTACGAAGTAAGCGGGGGCAAAGCTAAAAAGATAAGGCAGTCATGCCCCAGATGCGGTCCCGGAGTATTTCTCGGAGAGCATAAGAACCGCTTTGCATGTGGGAAATGCGGGTATACAGAATTTAAAAAATAATTTTTTTATAAATCTCTGGAATTTTCAACATGCTTAAGAATCTCGGGGTCTAATTTTTCATAGATTTTTAAGGGATGTTCTGGCATTAAATCACTGCTGTTGAATGAGTTTAAGGCGGTATTAAACGTTATCATCCGGCGGTCGCATAAATTCTCTAATCACAGATTCAACCTCGCTTCCAATAGCCTCAAGTGAAGCATCAGCATCTATTATTACAAAGCGCAGAGGCTCTTCTTTCGCAAGTTTAAGAAAGTTCTCCTGCACACTTCTCAGGAACTCGATTTTTTCGAATTTCGTATGCTCTCCGCGGACGCCGCACCGCGCGACCGCAACAGCCGGGTCGATGGTGAAAAGAATGGTAAGGTCAGGCACTATCGTCCAGCCTTTATGGATACCCTGCACCCATCCCATCGCGTCATCGAACCTATTTGAAAGCGTGGCACCCTGATAGGCATACCTGCTGTCGGAGTACCTGTCTGATATTACGAGTTTTCCTTCCGCAAGTGCGGGTCTGATCACTTTTGAAATATGCTCTGCATGGTCAGCGACAAATAAAAATAATTCTGCTAATGGGTCAGCATCGGACTCTATCGATTTTTTTACTGCTTCCCCGATCCAGCTCCAGGTAGGCTCTCTTGTAAACACAGCGTCGGGGAATTTAGTTCCCAGCATTTTTGCTATGCTGGATTTTCCTGTGCCATCAATCCCTTCGAGTGTGATCAGTTTTCCTTCTGGCATTCTGGCTATATATCTCAGTAATAATGAAAAAGCTTATCCATTCCCCAAAATAGTTTAATTACGGGATAATCTCGGAGGTAATCATGGACATCCAGACCACAACCCGCACCGAACTCATCGACATAACCGACCGCGTGCGGGCGGCAGTTAAAGAAAGCGGCACAGAAGACGGCATCTGCGTCATATCCACGCGCCACAGCACGGGCGGCATAATAATCAACGAGAACGAGCGCGGGCTTAGAAATGATATACTTGATATGCTGGAAGCGCTCGTGCCGGAAAATAAAAGCTACGCCCACAACCAGATAGATAATAACGCAGATGCGCATCTGCGGGCTGTGCTGCTGGGCTCAAGTAAGGTCGTACCGGTCGAGGACGGACACCCTGTGTTGGGCACATGGCAGAGCATTTTCTTTGTAGAGCTTGACGGACCCAGGACCCGCCACGTTGATGTGAAAATATTAAAAGGGTAAAAAGAGATGAAAAAAGGTAAAAATAGAGGAGGTAGAGAGCTAAAAAGTATCCAGCTCTCCCCTGGCTATCATTTCTGTTACCTGAGTGATATCAGCAAGCCACTGGTCGATAATCGCCTCGGATTCTGATTTGATCACGCTCATATTCGCACCTGCTTCGGGTATCACCTGCGCGCTTGCGATAAGCGGCTGGTCTATCGGATGCCCTATCTGCGAAAGTATGCGGAGATGCACGTCCTGGATGCCGGGGACTTTTTCTGCGATATCGTTCGCAATCCGGTTGGAGAGCAGGTTGTACAGCTTGCCGACATGGTTTATCGGATTTTTACCGCTTGTGGCTTCCATGCTCATCGGTCTGTTGGGCGTTATCAGGCCGTTGCACCTGTTCCCCCTTCCCACTGAGCCGTCATCGCCCATTTCCGCGGAGGTGCCTGTCACGGTCAGGTAAACGCATCCGCTTTCTTCATCATCACCGGTATTGACAAAGACTTCCACCTCACGTTCGGTGTATTTCATCGCAAGGTCGCATATCTTATCACTCAGCTCTTCTTTTATGGAGAAATAGTGTGAAGCATCGTCTATGTATTTCCCTATCATAGCGCAGGCGACGGTGAGGGTAATCTTATCGTTCTTCCTCATGCCCATGACCTTGATGTCCGTTCCGATGGCAGGAATATCTTTCTTGAAATTCAGTACCATCTGCCGCTCTGTATTATAGACTATCTTCTCTGTCTCGGAGAAGGGAGCAAAACCCACACCGAAGGAAGTATCATTAGCCATCGGTGCTTTTCCGCGCTTGAAAACACTCTGGAGATCAGTTGACCCGACACCAAGTTTGCAGTCAATGATAATATCATGCTCTGAATCGATATCCGGAAGGGTATTTTTCAGGTATTGTTTCGCAGCCTTTACCGCCGTGGTATCTGTAGGGATCTTGCAGTCCTGGAATTCTTTTGTCGCCCTCCCTACAAGAAGCACATATATCGGCGAGATCAGTTCTCCGCCTTTGTATTCCGGGCAGGAGCGTCCAGCCACGACCTCGACCTGGTCGGTATTATGGTGAAGCACTGTTCCGCATTTTTTGATATACTCATTGCACAGTGCCCGGCTTACAGCCTCAGCAAAGCCATCAGCCATGCTATCCGGGTGCCCAACCCCTTTTCTCTCTACTATCTCAATCTCCTGTTTTTCAATAGGAGTTTGTGTAAGTTTCTCCACACGAATGTTTCTTGGCATTAAATTACCTCTAATTATTTTCTCTATCTGATGCTATTTTGCGTATAATAGCTTTCGGTTTAGGTAAGGGTAGTTAGAGGCAAAATATCTTTCAAGGAGGGGGATTTATAAACATGTCAATGTATTTATCTGATTACGAACCAATGAAACTAATAACCGACCCAACAAAAGACCTCCTCAAAAAACACGGCTACCACCTCGCCGGCACTCACGGCGCGGTTAAAACATGCCTCTGGCTTAACAAAAGCCTGCGCAGCGAGGGAAGCTGCTACAAATCAAAGTTCTATGGCATAACCTCACACCGCTGTATCCAGATGACGCCAACCCTTGTATGCAACCAACGCTGCCTTCACTGCTGGCGCGCTGTTGAGGCGCCCGTGGAAGTCCCCGAAAAATGGGATTCTCCGCAGGACATTGTAGAAAGCTGCCTTGCCGGGCAGCGCAAGCTTATATCGGGCTATGGCGGCTCGGATATCATGGATAAAACGCGGTGGAAAGAGGCTTTTGCGCCAAAGCATGTTGCTATTTCGCTTTCGGGTGAGCCGACGATATATCCTCACCTGCCCGAACTCATCGAAGAATTCCATAAAAAAGATCTGACAACTTTTGTGGTCACCAACGGAACAAATCCTACAATGGTCGGGGATATCAAGCCCACGCAGCTTTATATCAGCCTGAATGCGCCTGATAAGGAGGCATACGGAAAAGTATGCAGACCGCTTGGAGATACATGGAAGGACATAAAACAATCACTGGAAGTCATGAAGGATTCTAAATCGAGGACTGCGGTCAGGATTACCCTGACAAGGGGTCTGAACATGTCAGCGCCCGAAGGCTATGCGCGGCTTATAGAGGCTGCAGAGCCCGATTATGTTGAACTGAAAGCTTACATGCACCTTGGATTTTCAAGAATGCGGCTGTTGCGGGATAATATGCCATACCACCAGGAGATACTGGAATTCTCAAAAGAGGTAGCTCGGGCGCTGGGTTATCTTATCGCGGATGAGTCTGAGGCAAGTAGGGTTGTTCTGCTGTCAAAAGAAGGAGAAAAGAATAAGTATCAGCTAAACATCTTGAAGGATTCATGTTAAATTTTTATTTCTTTTTTATTTCTTCTCGATCAAATAGGCGCCAATTATAATTACAACCAGAGCTATCACACTTGTAATGATCGCCATATTCTGGCCTAATTCAGCTCTCATCGTAGCTCCTTCAACGCCGCCAATTATTCCTATTGCATACAGCACATAGCCTAACATTCTTTGAGTGAATTCCATAGTACCACCTTTTCAGGTTAGAAGTATAATACATAGAATTATATATATACTTTTCCTCTGATAGTTGATTTGAGAAATACCACTTATATCGTAGTTCTTTTCAATAATTTTATTATATATCCTGCCCATTATCTTGGTGGGAGTAATAACTATGAGCGAATTGCAGAATCTTCTTGAGCGGCTGTCAAATGCACACGGCGCCTCAGGATACGAAGGTAATGTGAGGCAGATAATTGAAGAGGAAATAAAACCGTACGTGGATGAGGTCAGAACAGATAAAATGGGTAACCTCATAGCTACAAAACGGGGAGGTGCGCCTGCTGTTATGCTTGCTGCGCACATGGACGAGATAGGTCTTATGATAAAATACATCGATGATAAAGGCTTTGTCTATTTCACCAAAAGCGGCGGATGGTTTGACCAGACGCTTCTTAACCAGAGGATGATCGTGCATACGGAGATGGGGAAGCTCTATGGCGTCATAGGCTCAAAGCCGCCTCATGTCATGAAAGAGGAGGACAAGAAAAAACCGGTAAAAGCCGAGGATATGTTCATCGATGTCGGTGCCACAAGTAAGGAAGATGCCGGAAAAATGGGCGTGAAGATAGGGACACCTCTTACTTTAGACACCGAGTTCAAGCCTCTTGGCAACGACAGGGTCACAGGTAAAGCATTCGATAACCGGGCAGGCTGCGCCATGCTTATCTGGGGACTGCGGGAGATGAAGGATGTAAAAGCTACGGTCTATGCGGTCTTTACGGTGCAGGAAGAGGTGGGGTTAAAAGGCGCTAAAACCTCGGCTTTCGGATTGAACCCTGATATAGCTCTGGCTACCGATGTATCTTACACAGGGGATCATCCGGGTATCGAGAAGAAACAATCGGCAATAGAGCTTGGAAAAGGACCTTCCATCACTGTAAGCGATGCCGAAGGGCGTGGCATAATCGTTCCCGAAAGCGTGCTGAGATGGCTGGAAGAAGCGGCTGAATCAAATAACATCCCGTATCAGCTTGAAGTCGGCGCAGGAGGTACAACGGACGCGTCTGCGATACATCTCACCAGAGATGGCATACCTTCGGGTGTCATCAGCCCTCCCACAAGATACATCCACTCGCCCGTATCAGTGCTCAGTATGAGCGACCTTGAGAACAGCGCAAAGCTCGTTGCAAGGGCAGTTGAGATTGTGGACAGGTTCTTTTAATGAACCTGTAAGAGCGTTTTCTTACCCCGGCTCTTCACATCCCGCCGCAGCGACGGTCTGCCCGGGCATAGCCATCCCAACAAGCGGTTTGTGCTTATCATCGGTTTCGCCATTGCTTAGCATCTCCTCAAGCATATCGTCTGCATTGAGCAGGTATCTTGCCCTTTCAAGGTACATCTCCCCGGGGTTGTCTCTTTTCCATGATGGCCAGTCGCGGACAAGCGACTCCCTGCTGATAAGCCTCATGAACCGGGGGACTGTTCCAAAGGTCTTCTCTATGTCATTTAGAGTATCTTCATATGCTCCCATTTATACTCACCCAGATTCTAACTGGTGCGTGAAGTATAATAAATGTTTCTGTATTTAGTTAGATAACCAGCCCGCCGTCTATGGAAAGCACTGTGCCGTTAACGTACTTGGCATCGTTTGAGGCAAGGAACAGATATGCATTTGCAACATCCCTTGGTTCTCCCAGCTTGCGGAGAGGGGTTTTCTCTTTCATCATTTCAAGAACTTTTTCAGGCACATTGGCTGTCATCGGTGTCATTATGAATCCCGGAGCAACCACATTGACTCTTATTCCTTTCTTTCCAAGCTCCTTGGCTAATGTCTTTGTCATACCGATCAGCCCGGCCTTGGCTGCAGAATAATTGACCTGGCCGACATTGCCATACAACCCTACGACTGAAGAAGTGTTTATAATTACACCCTTGCCCTGCTGTATCATAGCATCAGCAACAGCCTGGATGCAGTTAAAAGTCCCTTTAAGGTTTACGTTAATGACCTTATCCCACTGTTCCTCTGTCATTTTTGCCAGAAGGGCATCCTGGACAATACCGGCATTATTTATCAGTACATCGATTTTACCATATTTCTTGAGGGTCTCTTCTACCATATGTTTTGCCAGTTCCCTGTTACAGGCATCTAGCTTAACAAAAATACCTTCGCCATCGGATTTTTTGATCTCTTCTACTGTTTCCATTCCGCTTTTCTCATTTATATCAGCTACAACGACTTTAGCTCCTTCCTTTGCAAACAAAAGGGCTGTCTCTTTACCGATGCCGCTTCCGGCACCTGTAACGATTGTAACTTCGTTCTTAAGTTTCATCCGTTTTGTATCTCCTTATAGTAATTTTAATTCGCCGTTTTTCTAATATCAGAATAGCTTTTATTTTATCGCAATCTTGTCCTGCTTATTAGGACAACGTCGAACCAATTCGTATTTACGCGAACGTGTCTTATATAGTTTACGCACATATGCGCTGGAACAAAAAGGTCTACGCATAGCGGTAAATATAATATAAAATATCAGATATAGAGTCCCCCGTTTATATCTATCACCTGTCCGGTTATATAATCACCCTCCGAGACCAGGTAAGCCACAGCCCCTGCAACCTCTTCAGGTTTCCCCAGCCTTCGAAGAGGTATCTGGGCAAGAACTTTTTCCATAGCTTCGCCGGGTATTGATCTCACCATATCAGTTTCTATAAATCCAGGCGCTATAGCATTTACAGTTATACCCTTACTTGCGAACTCCTTTGCAAGGGTTTGCGTAAAGCCTATTATCCCTGCCTTTGAGGCAGCATAGTTCGCCTGCCCGAAGTTGCCCATCCTCCCGATAACAGAGGATATATTCACGATTCGTCCGTACTTCCTTTCAAGCATACCATCTATGACCGCCTTGGTGCAGTGGAATGTGCCATCCAGATTCACTGATAATACCTCAGACCACATCTGTGGGGTCATCTTTGCAAATGATTTGTCCCTTGTTATCCCGGCGTTATTGACCAGGATATCAATTTTACCGAATTGCCTTATCACCTCATCCCGCATCCTGCATACCTGCTCGGCGTCGCTCACATTAGCCTGGCATATGGTAGAGTGCCTGCCCATGGATTCTATTTTCTTTGATACTTCCTTTGCATGCTCACTTGTATCCATGTTATCTATCAGCAGGGCTAATTTTTCAAGCTCATTTTTAGTGCCCATCTGATCTATAAGTTTTGATACTTCCTCTGCCTGTTCTTTTGTACGCTGGTAGTTAATCGCTACGTCTGCACCCTCTTGCGCCAGGCGCAGGGCGATCGCCATTCCTATACCCCTTGAGCCGCCTGTGACCAGGGCGACTTTACCCTCGAGTTTTTTCACATTCCCATTCATGTTCATCGTATCACCTCTTTACAACGACAGCTATACCCATACCTCCGCCGATGCACATAGTCGCAACTCCATATTTGCCTTTCCGCCTCATCAACTCATACAGCAGCGTAACAAGAATCCTTGAACCGCTTGCCCCTATCGGATGCCCGAGGGCTATGGCACCGCCGTTTACATTCATCCTGTCAGGGTCCCATTTTAGCTCCCTGTCGACAGCTATGGATTGAGCGGCAAAGGCTTCGTTCTCTTCTATCAGGTCGATATCATCTGTCGTCAGGTTAGCACGACTCAAAGCAGTGCTGGCAGCGCAAACAGGCCCGATGCCCATTATTTCAGGAGATACGCCGCAGTAAGCATAGCTTGTAATAGTTGCCATAGGCCGAAGACCCATCTCTTTTGCTTTATCCTCGGACATCAAAAGGACTGCGGCAGCACCATCGTTTATGCCTGAGGCATTGCCCGCAGTCACTGTGCCGCCCTTCTTAAAGGCGGGTTTCAGTTTTGCCAGTGTCTCTTTTGTTGTCCCGAACCTGGGGAACTCATCCGTATCAAAGAGCAAAGGCTCGCCTTTCGGCTGGGGAACAGGTACCGGAACAATCTCATCTTTGAACCTGCCTTCTTTTATCGCAGCCTCTGCTTTATTCTGGCTTTTCGCTGAGAACTCATCCTGCTCTTCCCTTGAGATATTATATTTCTCTGCCAGGTTCTCTGCAGTAACCCCCATGTGGATATTATTGAAAATATCCCACAGCCCGTCATTTATCATCATATCTATGATCTCATCATTACCCATCCTTATTCCCCAGCGCGCCTTTGCCTGTGCGTACCTCGCTGTTGACATGGATTCAGTCCCGCCTGCAAGAACTACCTCTTCATCACCGAGCATTATGGATTGCGCACCCAGGACAACGGATTTCAGACTTGAGCCGCAAACCTTATTCACTGTATAGGCTGGCACTTTTATCGGGACACCCCCCCAGATCGAAGATTGTCTTGCCACATTCATGCCCTGACCGCCCGATAGCACATTCCCCATAATGACCTCATCAACCTCACCCGGATCAACATCTACTCTTTTGAGGACATCTTTTACCACCACCGATCCAAGCTTCCCGGGCACAATGTCTTTTAGACTTCCTCCGAATTTTCCTATTGCAGTCCTTGTTGCTGATACGATAACTACTTTATTCATTTTATTTCCACCTACTTATATTGAATACAAAATCCGGCACTCCTGATAACAATCTCGTACTACCCTGCCCGCCGGCTACTCCCGCTACAGGACGAGCCCGCCATCTACGTGAAGCACTTCTCCGTTAATGAATCTCGCGTCATCCGAAGCGAGATACAGATACGCATGCGCCACATCATCCGGTTCGCCCATCCTGTGAAGAGGAGTTCTTTCTAGGATCATATTCATTATTTTATCCGGTACAGTTTCGGTCATTGGAGTCTTTATAAATCCGGGAGCCACTGCATTGACTCTTATCCCCTTCCTCCCCAGTTCCTTTGCCAGGGTCTTTGTCATGCCGATTAATCCGGCCTTTGCCGCTGCGTAGTTGGTCTGGCCGATATTGCCGTAAATTCCTGAAACAGAGGATGCATTGAGAATCACGCCGCTTCCCTGCTCAATCATATGCGGAGCCACCACCTGGATGCAGTTAAAAGCCCCGGAAAGATCCACATTAAGCACATTATTCCACTGCTCTTTTGTCATTTTTGTTACCAAGGCATCCTGGGTAATGCCTGCATTATTTATCAGGATATCAACTCTTCCGAAGGTATCGATTGTCCTTCTGACAACTTCTTCCATATCCTCCCTGTTGGTGACATCCCCTTTGACGTAAATCATCTTTTCCTCATTCCCGCCTATTTCTCTGCAGACCTGTTCTAATTTATCTATTGACCTTGAAGTTCCAGTTATCTTTGCACCTTCCTGGCAGAACAGCCTCGCAGTCTCTTTACCAATGCCGCTTGATGCTCCAGTAATAATTGCAACCTTGTTCTCAAGTCTCATATCGAGCCCCCCTTCGTCCTGCGACTCTTTCTTTTAGGCTTGGTCTTCTCTTCGGTACGCTGTTCAAACGCGACTTCTACCGGTCGTGCAGGTAGCTTTTCCCCTACTGGTAGCTTTTCCTCTATCCGCAAGGGTCTTTCTTCCTTGGGTCGCTCCGTCTCTTCTTCTCCGATTTTTTCAGGAAGAGATCTGGGTTTTAGCCACGCCGCGATTTTGGGTACGACTTCTTTCTGTGATTTGGAACCCACAAAAATACCTATATGCCCCGTCGGGAAAACGAGCGTCTCTGTATCCTTACTTCCCACCACATCAGTAAGCGGTAAGCTTGCTTCATTGGGAACAAGGTGATCGGTTTCAGCCATGACGTTAAGCACAGGCATGGTAATCTTCTTCAAATCGATCCTTTGCCCGTCGATTTTCATCTCGTTCTTGATAAGCAGGTTTTTCTGGTAGCAGTCTTTAATGAACTGCCTGAAGGTCTCGCCTGCCTGGTCGGGGCTGTCAAATATCCATTTCTCCATACGCAGGAAATTCCTGACTGTTTCCTCGTTCCTGCGCTGGCATTCAGTATCTTCAGGTTTGCATTCGATCCTTTCAAAAAGACCCACATATTTATCGATAAGAAGCCTGAACGGATCTGTGAGCAGGAACCCGGTATTCAGCAAATCACCCGGCACTATTCCATAGAAATCCACAATCTTGTCCACATCAAGGCTCTTTGCCCAGACATGAAGTAATCCTTTATCGGTGTCGAAGTTTATAGGCGTAACAAGGGCGACAAAGTTCTTTACCTGCTCGGGATGCAATGAGGCATACATTGCAGAAATGGTTCCTCCCTGGCATACTCCGAGCAATGTTATTTTATCAGACCCTGAAAGTTCCCTGACCTTATCTATGGCATTGCTTAGATAACCGTTCACATAATCATTCAGCGTGAGATACCTGTCAGCGCCTGTAGGATATCCCCAGTCAATAATATAAACATCGAATCCCTCATCTAACAGCTTCCTCACCACGCTCTTATCGGGCTGGAGATCCAGGATATAGTAACGGTTCACGAATGCATAAACTATAAGCACTGGAATCGGGTATGGCTTCTCTACCGTAGGGAAATAACGCATAAGTTTCATATCATCTTCCGTATAGACTACTTCGGAAGGCGTTGTGCCTACAGAAAAATTGGGCGGTTCTGACAGTATTTCCACTCCTGTTACGAATCTTCTATAATTCTCTATCATATCTACTATACTCATGACTCCTCTCTCCCCTCCCCCGGAAGATATATCAACTTCTTTCGGATGGTTCTTTAGCCTGGCTTGTCAGTTCCTGTATCGTTCTCTTAATAGATTCCAGGTCCTTGGTCA
>OBLY010000063.1_pt1 | contig 15161 bp, 9 predicted proteins | sample 1539041 | NCBI WGS metagenome assembly OBLY01 (sample SAMEA2690973, study PRJEB22502) | sediment metagenome | biome: Billabong; feature: Tropical; material: Sediment | place: Australia | collected 2013-05-14 | depth 1 m
AAGAGCTGCTACTAGCGGTGGCACGGCATGCCACCTCCAAGCTTTCCGACGCCCGAGATTTGTTCCATATTGCCAGCCTGGGATTCCGCGGCGAAGCCCTAGCTTCCATCGGTTCGGTCTCCCGGATGACGCTGGTTTCCCGGACGGCCGAGTCGCCTGCTGGGGCGCGGCTGCAGGTGGAAGGCGGACAGATCGGGCCCGTGGAAACGGTGGGCGCGCCGGTGGGGACGGTAGTCACGGTGGAAGACCTGTTCTACAACGTCCCGGCCCGGTTGAAATTTCTCAAGCAGGATGTCACCGAGCGGCGAGTCATCGACGCGCTCCTGACCCGCTATGCCCTGGCATACCCGCGGGTGCGGTTCAAGTTAAGCGAGGGCAGCACGACCGCTCTCCAGACGGCCGGAGACGGGGACGCACGCGCCATCCTGGCGGCGCTTTATGGGGTTGACGCCGCCCGACAGATGCTGGAGGTAACAGCGGAAGAAGAGGATTTCTACCTGGGTGGTTTTATCAGCCCCACTTCGCTAACGCGTTCCAACCGCAAGGAGATCACCTTTTTCATCAACGGCCGGTGGGTACAGGATATTCCTCTCAGCACGGCCGTGCTCCAGGCGTATCATACCCTATTGATGGTGGGACGTTACCCGATTGCAGCTCTCTTCCTCCACATTCCCCCCGAGGAAGTGGATGTGAATGTTCATCCGGCCAAAGCCGAGGTCCGCTTCCACAATCCAGATCGAGTCTTCAGCTTTATCCAGCGTTCCACTCGCCGGGCGTTGCTGGCCTATACTCCCATCCCACAAGTAGCCACGCAGCATCTGTGGGGAATGACGGAGAATGGACCACAGACCGGGGACCTTGGACAACAGATGGATCCGGGTTGGTTTTTGGCGCACGAGGAAAGCGGGCCACAGAACGCTGGACCACAGACCACGGACAATGGACCATCGGCTGCCGTCCATGGTCCGCCGTCTGCTCTACCCTTCGAGCGGGTGCCTCTCCTGCGCTTGATTGGTCAGATCGGCGCCACTTACCTGGTAGCAGAAGGCCCGGATGGTCTCTATTTGATCGACCAGCATGCTGCTCACGAGCGGGTCCTGTTCGAAAAGCTGATGGCACAAATGGAGCAGAAGAACATTCCTTCGCAAACACTGCTCACCCCGGTGGTAGTGGACCTGCCGCGTCCCTCCACTGAGCTGCTGGGAGAGCAGCTGCCGGTCCTGCAGCGGCTCGGTTTCCTCGTGGAGCCTTTTGGCACCACAGCCTTCCAGGTGCGGGCCATGCCGGCTCTCTTCGCCCAATCTGATCCAACAGCGGCGCTACGGGCTTTAGTGGAGGATTTCGAAGAAGATGAAGCGCCTCTACAGAACGAGCTAGAAGCTAAAGTCGCTGGACGGGTGTGCAAACGCCTGGCAGTGAAAGCCGGACAGGTGCTTTCGCAGGATGAGCAGAGGGCCTTACTCTCCGAGTTGGAAGCCTGCGCTTCCCCGCGCACATGCCCACATGGCCGGCCGACCATGATCCATCTGTCGGTAGATATGCTCGAGCGCCAATTTGGGCGTAAAGGCGCACGCTAAAGGGGAATAGAGGCGAAATTTTCCGACCCATTTCTTGGAATTGATGAAAACGCGCTGATCCAATTTCAGCGCGTTTCTGTTTGAGCCAGTGAGATTTCCCTCACATTTTCCTTGCGGAGGCGGTGGGGAATGTGGAGAATGATCGTCGTCCCCTTCCCGAGCCGGGATTTCACCTCAATGCTGCCGCCATGACCCATCACAATCTGCTTGCAGATGGACAATCCCAGGCCCGTCCCCGCGACTTTGCCCTCGGATGCCTGAACCCGGTAGAACTTTTGAAAGAGGTGCGGGATGGCCTTGGCCGGGATGCCGATGCCTGTATCCCGCACGAAAAGCGACCATGAATCCGGGCTGTTGGCAGCCACGACCTCCACCAGGCCATTGGAGGAGTTGTATTTAATGGCATTGCTCAGAAGGTTGAGCACCACCTGTTTCATCTTATCCCGGTCGGCTTCCACCTCCGGAAATTCCGCAGGGATCTCCAAGCTCATGCGGATGTGGTTCTCGTCGGCCTTGCCCTGCATCGTTTGGATGCATTCGGCTACCATAGTGTGCAGGTCGAAAGAGACCAGATGAAACTGCACCCGGCCGGATTCGAGACGGGCCAGATCGAGGAAGGACGATGTCAACGAGTTGAGGCGCATGGTCTCGTTGTGGATGTTCTGGACGATCGACTCGCGCTGCTCCTGTGAGATCTCGGGACGCAAGAGCAGGTAGGCGGCCGTGCCGATGGTTGCCAGGGGAGTACGCAACTCATGGACGAACTCGGCGATCAAATCCGATTGTTGGAATAAGCGCGCGTTCTCGATGGCCACGGCTGCCTGGGCACTCAGCACCTGCAAAAAATCCTCATCCTGGGTCGTAAAGTCACCGGAGCGTTTATTGATGACCTCAATGACCCCCACGACCTTCTCCTTGGTAATCAGCGGCATTCCCAGCATTGATTCGGTCGGGATGTGGGTGATCTGTTCCACTTTTGGAAAATAGCGATCATCCACGTGGGCGTTGGAAATGCGCACCGGCTTGCGGTTGGTTACGATCCACCCGGCAATGCTGCCTTCGAGGGGGACGATCAGGCCGCGCAGGGTCTGTAGATCGAGATTTGTGGCCACCTGGAAATGAAGTTGACGCGCCGCTTCATCATAGAGTAGGATGGAAGCGGCCTCGGCTTCAATGAGGTCCACCGAAGCGGTAATAATGCGATTTAGCAGGATATCCAAATCGAGGGTGGAGGCCAGATCGCGGGCGATCTCGATCAGGCGACGATAACCGTTCAGCCGTTTTTCCGACTCGTTCATTTCTGTTGTTCAAAATCCAAGACGATCGAAGCCATTCGATTGAACTGCTGGTAGGTCAGACTATCGGGGCGACAAGCGAGGGCTGTGGTCTGATTGCGAGCGGCCATATACATCAACTCTGGTGCAGGGGTAATGGTGACCACAGGTACCTGCCCCAAATGTTCCTCGATGGCAGTCATAGTCATTTGGGTTTCCGAGCGGATCCGATTTACCACCGCCAACTTAATACTCCGTTTTTGGATCCCCAACTCATTGAGGTCGTCCATCAGCATCCTGGAGTGCTCCACCGCGTTGACCAGCGGCTCCACCAGGACAAAGGCGAGGTCACAAGAAGGCAATATTTTCTGAGTCAGGGGAGTCAAACCGGCGCCGAGGTCGAGAACGAGGTAAGGGGTAAGGAACCTTAGCCGATTTACCAGCGCCTCCATGGCTGTGGTGGAATTGACCAGGGTGGCATCCTTGGGGTGGATCGTTCCAAACAAGAAACGCACACCGGTCGTATGAATGAAGAGTGCATCCCTGACCTTCTGGCGGGTCATATCCACAGGGCTGGATGTTAGGAGCTTAGCAAGCCCTCTCGGGTCGGGATCGCCCAGATCAGGACCCAGGCAGCCCATCCCCGGGCGCAGTTCCGCCACGATCACTTCGGATTTGGTCTGGAGGCGCAAGGCGTGTCCCAGGTTGGCCGCTACGGTGGATACGCCCTGGCCGCCGCGCGGGCTGATGACGGCCACCGTTAAGGCGTTTTTTTCTGACGGCAGAGGCGAGGTGGACAGCTTTCCCTTAGTCGCCCGGGATAACAAGGCTTTGACATGAGCCTGCAACTCGGTTGGATGGGTCGGCTTGGTGAGGTAGTCATCCGCCCCTGCTTCGAAACCGGTCACCTTGTCATCCAACTGGGTTTTGGCCGTGAACATCAGGATGGGAGTGTTGGAGGTGAGGGGATTTGTCCGCAACCGCCGGGCCACTTCATACCCGTCCAGGTCGGGCATCATGACATCCAGCAAAATCAGGTCGGGATTTTCACTCTCCGCCAGTTCGAGTCCTTGAGGGCCGTTATTGGCAGCTACAATGGTATACCCCTGCTTTTGCAGCATCATGCCGACCAGCTTCAATGTATCGACATCATCATCGATAATGAGTATCTTCTCTGCCATGTTCACCTCACGAGGGATCTTATACAGTCTAGCATAAAGCGGCTTCAGAAGCAAGGCAACAAATCGATGTCCGCAGAGTTTTCTCATAGAAAAGAAACCCTGCCTGAGCCACACCTCTGCTCTGAAACTCGCTCAATATGGGAAGGATGAAAGATTTTCCAATGGTCCGAATAGGCCAAAATCTGTAAATGAAGAAATCCGTTATCCTTCTATACTCGAGCGGGATATATGCGCGGGACGATTAGACCCCCACAGGGAAAGCCAATTTTCTTGAGTGTTTAAAAAAACTCCGAGCCGGCAAAGAGCGCCAGCTCGGAGTGAATGATATCTCCTGATGTCTCTCAAGCATACAATTGCTGCCGGATCTGGACCACCTGCCGACGGAGGTGATCGTCCCGCTCCAACAGATCGGCCACTTTTTCACAGGCATACATGACCGTCGTATGGTCCCGGCCGCCCAAGGCCTGGCCAATCTGAGGCAGCGAAATGTTCGTTTCGCGCATGAGGTACATGGCGATCTGGCGAGGCAGGGCCACATCGTGAGAGCGCTCAGCCGAAAGCAACCGGGAGACGGAGAGGTTGAACGCCCGCGCCACCACATCCACTACAGTGGCCGGCTTGACATCGCCGCGCTGAGGCAGCAAATCAGCCAGGGCCACTTCGGCTAGCTGGACAGTCAGGGACATTCCACTCAGGTCTGAAAAAGCGACGATCCGGTTCAAGGCCCCTTCTAATTCACGGATGTTGGATTGGATCCGCCGGGCGATAAACTCCATGATCTCTGCAGGGACAACCCGGCCCAGACGCTCCGATTTGGAACGCAGGATGGCCAGGCGGGTTTCCAGGTCGGGCAATTGAATATCGGCGGTCAGACCCCACTCGAAGCGCGAGCGCAAGCGTTCCTCCAGGGTGACCAAGGATTTGGGAGGCCGGTCGGAGGAGATGATGATCTGCTTGTTCTGCCCATGGAGGGTATTAAAAGTATGGAAGAATTCTTCCTGGGTGGATTCCTTACCGGCGATGAACTGGATATCATCCACCAACAAAACGTCGGCGGAGCGATATTTTTCACGGAAGGCTTGGGTGGTATGGGAGCGGATGGCTCCAATCATATCGTTGGTGAACTCTTCCGAGGACACGTAAAGTACATTCTGCCCGTGTTCCTGGCAGTAATTGCCGATGGCATGGAGCAAATGGGTCTTGCCCAAGCCAACGCCGCCATATAAGAAGAGGGGATTATAGGCCCTGGCCGGATTCTCGGAGACAGCCTGAGCAGCGGCATGCGCCAGGCGATTATTAGGCCCGACGATGAAATTCTCGAAGGTGTAACGCGGATTGAGGCAGGAGATACGGGGAGGTGGAGGCAGGACCGGCTCGCTTACACTCATGGTTTCCAGAGGGATTGCCGCCGACGGCTCAGAGAGGGTTTCACTGGATGTATTCTGTTGGACGACGAAAGCGACGGTCACATTCCGGTTCATGATGCCCATTAATAGGCGGGTCACCGTGCTGGAAAGGCGACTTTCCAGCCAATCCCGAGCATAGGCATTCCGTACAGCAATGGTAAAAAGCCCGTCTTCGTAGGATTCAATCTGGGTATCTCTCACCCATGTATCGAAAGATGCTTTTGGCATCTCCATCTGAAGCTGCCCGAGGGCTGACTGCCAGGCTTGTACGGCGTCCATACTGCCTCCAATAATATTTCGGCGTTAGAGTGTAGGGACAGAAGCCCACTGCTCTCGCAGTGGGATCTTATGAACCCGAATTTCCTTTATTTAGAGCTGCTTTTGGTTGATAAAGGGTTAGTGCCCGCTATCTTTAATTACAGGCACATTCTAGCAGAAAATTTAGATTCATTCTAGACGCCAAGCCTACGCTACCTTAAAATATTTAGAAATTTTAAGATTCGCCTAATCTTAAAACATGTCTGGAATCTCATGCACTTTGGTCGTATTTATAAAATAATCTGGCATGCCCCCAACGGCTGTATTATGAGTCCCTTAAGACGCCATATCTGGCGTTTTTGTTATGCTAAGGGCTTCAGCCAGGGCCAACGAGCTTTAATGCCTTAAAATAACTTCCTCCGAAAGGCTTTTCTTCCAATTTTTGTGAAACATACGAAACAAGGTTTCGTTGGAGCGATTTTCGAAGATTAAGCCGGTTTATGGACTGCGACCCGCGGTACCCAGGCCAGGATGGTCGTTCCTTCCCCCGGCGCGGAGATGATATCCACATCGCCGCCCACATTATTGACCCGGGTCTGCATGTTCGCCAAGCCATGTCCCACCGTTTTATTGGCTTTTTCGAGGTTGAACCCCTGCCCGTCATCGTGGACTTCCAATAATGCCCTGTCGGATGTGGTCCACAGGTCGATCGTGACTTTATTGGCATTGGCATGCTTCGCAATGTTGGCCAAGGCTTCCTGACAGATATGAAATAACGCCATGGCATTGATCTGAGACAGGTCCTCCAGCCGGTCTTTTGGCCCGGCTAGGCTGATCTCAACCTTTGTGTTCTGGCGAAATTCGCTTATGAGCCGTGTCAGACCTTCCATCAGGCTTTCTCCGCGCAGCTGCCGCGGCCGCAGATCGAGAATGTAATTGCGGATGTCGCGGATCGTCCGGTTTAGATCATCCATCGCCTTCTTGAGGTTGCTTTCGGCCGTTTGAGGATCTTCCCGCAGGACCGCCCGGGCGTTTTCCAATGCCAGGCCGACCCCGTAAATCGATTGGATGACGCCGTCATGCAGGTCCATGCCAAAGCGCTCGCGCTCCTCCAGGATAGCTACCCGGCGGACATTGGAATGGAGGCGGGCATTCTCAATGGCAGAACCGGCCCCAGCACCTACGGAGGAGAGCACCTGCAGCTCCGCCTTGGGAAAGGCCCGTCGGCTGCGCGTGGCGATGGTCAGCACACCCACAGCTTCACCATGCGCCGTCAGGGGAATGCAGGCGATCTGCTTGAAGCCTGCCTCCACCACCGCCTGGCGGGTCACTCTTTCATCTTTTTCCAGATGATTACTGACGACTGGCGTCATCTTTTCCGCCGCCAGTCCGACCATGCCTTCACCGATGCGGTAACGGTTGCGCGTCCAAAAGGCTTCGGCGGCTTCGCCCCGATGCAACACCAGCCGCAAGGTCTCGCCATCCTCTTCCAGGAGGAAGATCTCCCCTGCCTCCACTTTAAAGTGGGCAATGAGAAGGGCCAGGGTTTTGTTCAGAATTTCGTCCAGTTCCAGGGAGGAGGCCAGGGCGGTATTAATCTCATTGAGAAGAGCCAGTTCATCATTCCGGCGAGTGAGTTTTCCATCCCGGTCCTGTAAATCCTCATACAGGCGGGCATTGTGGATCGCCGCACCGGCATAGGCCGCCAGCATCTCGATGATCTTCTCGTCATCTGGCGTGAAAGACGACCCATCCACCTTCTCAGTCAGGTATATTTGGCCCATCTGCCGTTTCCCCTGACGGATGGGCACTCCCAGAAAGGAATGCATTTCCACATGCCCGGGGGGGAATCCCACTGCCCGTGGATCCTCGGCGATCTCGGGGATGCGGATTGTTCCAACTTTTCCCTGCATCAATGCGCCAATCAACCCCAAACCTCGCGGCGGATGAGGGATGCGTTTGACTTCTGCGGGGGTCATTCCCACAGAGATGAACTGTTTTAAATCCCCCTCATCGTCCAGAACACCTAGGGCCGCGTATTTGGCCCCAGCCTGTTCACACGCCAGCGATACGATCCGTTCCAATAAGGCATCAAGCGAGACTTCCTTGACCAGTTCGAGGCTCGCTTGATGTAACGCGATCAACCTGTCTTGCAGTTCTTCGCGAGTCAGGAGCATGTATCCACCTCGATAATATGGATGATTTTACTCCACATCCCGGCCGGATGGCAAGCACGAATTTGGAGAGAGGCCGGGCCAAAATTCGGCCTTATGGGTCGGAAAAAGCAGCGATGTTTGGACATGAGTCCGAACATTTTCTTGAATGGCCTGGTCAAGGTTTCAACCAGGCGAATCCTCTTTCCGCGCAGGATAGGAGAATTTAGCCCTGACTTTTGCCCATTCTCTGGATCAATGTTGTCGTGTCCAGGAAGAGGTCTGCCGGTAAAGGGATTTGTAAAGGCAAACCGGCGGCTTCTCATCGAATTCACATATAATCTGATAGGTTTTGCCAGAGACGGACGATACAATTCGAAAATGTAAGCCCTGTGAAACTTATTCCAAGCCAAATTGGATGGTAACCTAGGAATGGACCTCCCATGACCGTTTCCCGAATTCCTGGATTTTACAACCTCCCCCTGGACGAGCGCCTGCAAAAGCTGGCCGAAGCTTCCGGCCTTTCCATGGAAGAACTGGCAGTTTTCCACTCCAATGGGTTGTCCCCCGAACAGGCCGATCACATGGTTGAGAACTCTGTGGGGATCTTTGGACTGCCTCTCGGCATGGCCTTGAACTTTGTGGTCAACCATATGGAAGTGCTCGTGCCCATGGCCATCGAGGAGCCTTCGGTCATTGCAGGGGTATCCTTCATGGCCAGGCTAGCCCGGACCGGCGGCGGCTTTACCGCCACCACCACTCCTCCGAATATGATCGGCCAGATGCAAGTGCTGGATGTAGAAGACCTGCCTGGCGCCAGTCAAAAGCTACAAGAGCATCAGGCTGAACTGCTGGCAGAGGCGGATGCGGTCGATCCCCTGCTAAAGAAATTTGGCGGCGGGGCGCGGGATCTGGAAATCCGTCAGATCGACGCCTCCCCCATCGGACCGTTCCTGGTGGTGCATCTCATCTATGATGTCCGCGACGCCATGGGCGCCAATGCCGTCAATACCGCTTGCGAAAGACTGGCGCCTCGCATCGAACAAATCACCGGCGGACGGGTTCATTTAAAAATTCTTTCCAACCTGGCCGATCGGCGTCTGGCCCGGGCCACCTGCACCATCCCGGTGAATGAACTGGCCTTCGATAATTATCCCGGCGAAAAGGTCCGCGATGGCATCATCGAAGCCTGGGCTTTCGCGGCAGCCGATCCCTATCGAGCCGCCACCCATAACAAAGGCATCATGAATGGCGTGGACGCGGTGGTGATTGCCACCGGCAATGACTGGCGTGCGATCGAAGCGGGTGCACATGCCTACGCTGCCCGTAAGGGCGTTTATACCAGCCTGAGCAATTGGGGCAAGGACCCGGCCGGCGATTTGACCGGCGAACTGGAAATGCCCATGGCTGTGGGCATCGTGGGCGGGGCGACCAAGGTCCACCCGGCGGCCAAAGCAGCATTAAAATTAATGGGCGTCCATACCGCCGCCGACCTGGCGGAAATCATCGTCTCGGTGGGGCTGGCACAGAACCTGGCGGCCTTACGAGCTCTCGCTACGGAAGGAATCCAACGTGGTCACATGTCGCTGCACGCCCGCCAGGTGGCCATCGCTGCCGGCGCCACCGGTGACTTGATCGAGAAGGTGGCCGGACAGATGGTAGCCGAAAAAACGGTTAGAATTGATCGGGCGGAAGAGATCCTGAAGGCTCGAGAATCCTAGCAGGATTCGCCGCTCGATAATCGAATTACAATATCTGCAATCTAAAACGATTGCTTCATCCTTTTACAAAGGTTACAGCATGACAACTCCTCAATCTTCCCCAACCCTGCTCAAACCCATCAAGCCGGTCGGTATCGTCGGCTATGGCTCCTATGTACCGCGTTATCGCCTGCCCGCCAAGGAAGTAGCCCGCATCTGGACCGGCGGCAGAGCGTCCGGCTTGCCGATCAAAGAGAAGGCCGTCCCCGGCCTGGACGAAGACGTGATCACCATGTCCATTGAGGCTGCCCGCAACGCCATGAAACGCGCCAGTATCGACCCGAACGAGATCCGGGCCGTATGGATCGGTTCCGAATCCCACCCGTACGCGGTCAAACCCTCTTCCACCATCATTGCCGAAGCCATCGGCGCGGCCCCGCACATCCAGGCAGCGGACATGGAGTTCGCCTGCAAGGCCGGCACCGAAGCCATCGTGATGGCCATCGGCCTGGTGGGCTCTTCCATGGCCCATTACGCCGTGGCCATCGGCATGGATACGGCCCAAGGCAAGCCCGGGGACGCCCTCGAATATACCGCAGCAGCCGGTGGAGCGGCCTTCGTCATTGGTCCGGCGGAGGAAAGCCTGGCAACCATCAACGCCACTTATTCCTTCGTCACGGATACGCCTGACTTCTGGCGGCGGGAGCACCAAGTGTACCCCGAGCACATTACCGCGGCCGGGAAAGCCCTGATGGAAGCGATGGGCTCGGTCCCGAAAGATTATCAATGGGCGGTTTTCCACCAGCCGAACACCAAGTTCCCCCAGCGGGCCGCCTCCCTGCTCGGCTTCACACCCGAGCAGATCGCCCCCGGGCTGCTTTCCCCCGTCATTGGCAACACCTACGCGGGCGCGGCTATCATCGGCCTGACCGCCATCCTCGACGTGGCCAAACCGGGTGACCGCATTCTGATGGTCTCCTTCGGCTCCGGCGCCGGCTCGGATGCCTTCGACATCGTCGTCACCGACAAGTTGCTCGAGCGGCGCGATAGGGCGCTTAAGACTCAGGAGTACATCGCCCGTCGCACCGAGATCGATTACGCCACCTATGCCCGCCTGCGCGGCAAGATCACGATGAAGTGATTCCTTTCTAGATAAGAAAAATCCATGACTACTGATAAAGAGAGAGCGAAAGAACTGTTTTATAAGTTTGATTGCAATCACTTTTACATGGATAAGGAAGGTCAAGGTCAGAGACATAGTGAACTTGGCGCGTGCTGGTGGGATGAACTTAAATGGCGTAAGGATTTTATAAATAGCTGGATCAATCAATTATCCACAGAAGATTTACGACCTTTGCACCATCTGCAGAATGCAGACGCGTTTGAAGCATTACCGGCAATCCTCCGATTAGCTGACCAGGGGGACAGTTATTCACAATTCTGGTTTGCGATGGCCATTCAACGGATAAACAAATTCTTTGTATTTCTTCCACTTCAAATACGTGCAAATAAAAAAGTGAAAGATATTTATAAAAGACTTGCAGATGGGCCGATTGAAATAACGGAACTCCATAAAAAAGAAATAACTCGAGGAATGCTTGCAGCATTCCAGGCAGCTACTCCGGAACAATATATAAAAAAATATTCGATTCGAAAACGATTAGAAATAACATGAGCGATTTGTTGAAATCACTTTTCATGAGGTATTTATGACTGACGTGATCATTGCCGGCCTCGGCCAACTCCCCGTGGGCGAGCATTGGGACCTCTCCCTGCGCGAGATGGGCGTAAAAGTCATCCAGGCCGCCATGCAGGATTCAGGGGGACTGCTGCTACCCCAGGCCCTCTACGTGGGTAATATGTTGGGGGCCAATCTCTCCCATCAGGCGCATTTAGGCACCCTGCTGGCTGACCATGCCGGACTGTTCATTAATGACGACCGCCATAAGGCCGGCATCGAAGCCACCGCCATCGAGGCTGGTGGAGCATCCGGCGGGGCGGCGCTGCGGCAGGGCTATATGGCCGTCGCCAGCGGTTTCGTGGATTCGGCCATCGTGGTGGGGGTAGAAAAATTCACCGACATGGTCGGCCCCGAGACCGAAGCGGCCGCCTCCACCTCCACCGACAGCGATTTCGAAGCCGTCCAAGGCCTGACCCCGACCGCCCAGGCAGCTCTACTAATGCGGCGGTACATGCATGAATACGCCATGCCCTCCGGCGGACTGGCAGGTTTCCCCCTCACAGCCCATGCCAACGGGGCCGGCAACAAGAATGCCATGTACCGCAAAGCCATCGCCCAAGATACTTATCAAAAAGCCGAGTTGGTCAGCGATCCTCTCAATCTATATGACATCGCCCCCAACGCGGATGGCGCCGCTGCCATCCTCCTTACCCGTCGGGAGCTGCTCCCTAAAGACTATGCCCACCTGCCGGTGAGGATCGCGGCCTCGGCAAGCGCGTCGGATACACTGGCTGTGCATGACCGGCAGGATGTGCTTCAATTCAATGCCGTCCATGATTCGGTGGAAGAAGCGCTCCAGAAGGCCGGAATCCGCCTGGAGCAGGTGGACTTGTTCGAATATTTTGACGTTTACTCCATTTTTGCAGCGCTCTCGCTCGAAGCCGCCGGGTTCGCTCCGCGCGGCGAGGGGTGGAAACTAGCTGCGGACGGTTCCATTGCCTTGACCGGGCAGATCCCCTGCGCCACCCTGGGCGGGTTGAAAGCCCGCGGCAACCCCGGCGGAGCCACCGGGATCTATCAGGCCGTGGAAGCCTCCCTGCAACTGCGCGGCGAAGCCGGTCCCAACCAGATTCCCGACGCCTGCCACGCTCTGATCCAGTGCATGGGCGGACCCGCTGCCTCTGTGGTGACCCACGTTCTGGAACGAACGAATTAACGAATAATTTCTGCGAAAACGGGCAAAATCGGCTTAAAGGGCGACCAAATGTCGCCCTTTACGTATATTTTGTAAGGAATCGAGGCTCAATTTAATTCATAGTTAATACGGAAATGCCCTTTTTTTCGTGTTCTAATGATTTTGTAATGTGTTTATGACACCCTGATAGTTCCTGAGAGTCTCATGGAATAGAATTACTCTTGCTAACAAGGAGACTAACTCTATGGAAATCGCACGCCACTGGCGCTTGAAACAACAACGATACGGATTGGTGGGGGAAGTTTGCCCCCACTGTGAAACCAAGATCTTTCCGCCGCGGGATGTGTGCCCCTCCTGCGGCTGTGAAGCCAAAACCACGTTCGCTTTTAGTGGAAAAGGGGAGGTATTTTCCTATACTACCATTTATGAAGCTCCGGCCGGATATGATCAGAACGCTCCCTACACGGTGGCGTTGATCAAGCTAGAGGAAGGTCCTCTCGTGACCGCCCAATTGACCGACCTGGGCGACCAGCGGATCGAGATCGGCATGCCGGTCGAGATGGTCACCCGCCGGCTGCGCCAGGATGGGGATGAGCGCGGCATGCTGGTCTACGGGTATAAATTCAGGCCGGCCATGCAATAATGGAATTCTGATCGGATAATGACAAAACCCCCCTGCCATAATATGGCAGGGGTGTTTTGTCATTGAGATGGGCGAGGAGAAAGAAGATCCTTATCTTATGACCAAAAAGAAGACGTCATTCAAGAAAGGATCATAGATCAACGTAGCCGTATTGTAAGGTCCTAGATTGTTGTTGTAATCGATGATGGCGACCCGCCACCAAATCGTCGGAGGGTTGGAGGAATACAGTTTGATTGGAGTGTAGCGGGTGTTTTCGGTGGTGATATCATCCTCGATGGTCGAGAAGTTTTGCGAATGGGAAACCTGGAGCCTGTACTTGGCGGCGCCGACTACAGGCGTCCATACAAAGGTGGGCGAGCTCCCCACATTACTCCCACTCGCCGGGCTGAGCAACGCGGTGACGGGATACTGCTTGGCAAAGGTCTGAGGGGCCGAATAGCTCCCGAGCTTGAGGTTCCCATCAAACGCGGCCACCCGCCAGTAATACAAGTCCTGATCCGCGTAGCCTTTGGTGGGGGTCCAACAGCTCTGCTCCGTATCTATGGTATCGTAAACACTGCCAGAGAAACCAGGATCTGAATCCACCTGGACACGATATTTCCAGGCAGCGAAGAATGGGGTTCCAGCAAATGGATCCGGTGGAACGGCGTTGATGACGAGAGGTGTCCAGCAGAGCGTGGGCGCCCGCCCCACCACGCCCGAAGGCAGGTGATAGAGGCCAATTGGTGGGGGCAGGTTCAACACGAAGCAGCCGCTGTGGCCAGGCGCCGGACAGGCTGGGTCCGGCACCGTCCATGAATTGGTGACCGTAATGCTCCCGCCGCGATTGACCCGCAGACGCCAATAGTATGTGCCGTTGTCCAGGGTGGTTGTAGGCGTATATGAATTCTGGCGGGGAGCGCCGGCGTTCTTTAGATCGATGACAATGGCCGTGCTTCCAAAACCCGGGTCGGTGGCTACCTGCAGGTCATACCAGGCTGCGCCTTCCACCATGGACCAGGAAAAAGTTGGCGTGGCGAAGGTCACGTTTGCGTTCATAGTGGTTGTATCTGGTTTTAATCCCTGCCGTTGCAGTTGGACGGGCTGGCTCCATACGCCGGAATTGGTGGCATTGGGGTAATAATTAGGCCGGACTCTCCAATAATACGTGGTATCGCCGCCAAAATCGCGCGGCCAAAACTCCGCTGGCGGCGCCCAGCCGGTGCAGTTGGTGCATTTCCAGGAATACGTCTGCACCTCGGTGGTATAACCGGAGTCGCTCCAAACGGTGACAATGTAGCCTGAATAAGGGGTCAGAAGGGGAAAATCCCACGAGAACGGCTGGATCGAGGAATAAGTGGTGGGGTCCACGCCAGCATTGGTGGCGGGCGTCACGACGTTCATCCGTTCGGTCACGCTGGAGAAGCGGCTGATCAAACTGCCCCCGGGAATATTGGGGCTGGAGGGAACGGAATCCTGAGGGGTACCGGAATCGCCTTCCGGCAGACTGATCAACGACATGGCAAAGCTGCCGGAATAGGGATTGGTGAGACCGTACCCCAGGCTGCTATTGGAAATATTGAACTCTACATAATTATTCACTCCGTAAAGATACGCGGAGATGGCGCCTCCAATGCTGTCCAGCGTTACCGGCGCGTCCCAGGAGCTTCCATTCCAGTGGTAAATAAATACATTTTCGGCGGTATACACATTCGATTGCTGTAGGATATAAATCACGTATTCGGGTCGATACCCCGAAACTGTGGTGATGGTATAGCCGCGCGGGTCGGTTGACGCGCCGGAACCATCCACGTGGTCCGTATCCAAGTAAAGCGCATAGGTCACATTCTTGGAAGGAGCCTGAGGTACGTGGAAACCGAAGAACCAGTTATACTGATCTTCGGCCACATGAAGATCGGTCAGGTCATAATCCGGGTCGGTGGTGGCATCGCCCGCTCCCACCACAGGGTCGGAACCGATTTGATAACTGTCCCGTAAAATGATATTGGCAAAGCCGGTTACCGGTGCGACCGTGCCGCTGGGAACGGTATCTTGCGGCGAGCCTGTGCCGCCTCCAGGAAGACTCATGAGAGTCATGTAATAATTGTTGATGG
>OBLY010000064.1_pt1 | contig 15139 bp, 16 predicted proteins | sample 1539041 | NCBI WGS metagenome assembly OBLY01 (sample SAMEA2690973, study PRJEB22502) | sediment metagenome | biome: Billabong; feature: Tropical; material: Sediment | place: Australia | collected 2013-05-14 | depth 1 m
ATTTGTTGATATCGTTTTGCATTACACTAAGTCCATTCATAAAATCCCCTTACAGCAAATATTAAAGAGTGAGCGCTCTTTCCCGGACAACTTATCTATCTGTCTGGTTAATTCCTTCGTTTTTTTCCGGAGCGCAAATAATTCTTTATTTATTTCATCGATATCTGTCTTCGTGGGAAGACTCATCTGCTTCAGGTAGTTTTCCTCAAGCATTTCCCGGTTGTATTTCTGGAGTTCCATGAAATATGACATGAATTTTCCCATATCCGAAGAAAAGTGACCAGTCCTCATGAACTCCTTGAAAGTAGAACTGTAGGTCTCGACCCACATGTTATACAGTTCCTTATATTTATCAGGGCTTATTTCACCCTGCATTTCGGTCTCAATCTTCTCATGCACCCTCTTCATGGCTTCCATGAATATCCTCTGGAAATCGGAATTGAAATCCATCCAGACCGCATAGAAATTAGCAAAATTCGAGAAGCCGGTCATCATCCTGTCGTACTTCTCTCGTGAAGGTCCCAGGGCAGGCATTTCCATCAGCCTGCCCAAAGTCGCCTCGTAGGTGTTTAACCAGGCATCAAAAAACTCATGCGCTGGTTCAAAGCCGGAGCTGTCCATATTTAAGCCCGGCTTGCAGGATTGAAATTTGATTTCGCCCATGCTCTTGCCATCTTGATATAGGTATCCGTATATGCTTTGGCTGCAATTTTTACGGGTTCCATAGTCTCCTTCATCGGGCCTATCATAGGCATGTCATCAAAGAAAGAATCAAAAGCCTTTTCATACATCTTTATCCAGAGATCACAGAATTCTTTATACGATTCCGGGCTGGTTGTAAGGCTCAGTTCCCTGCTCTTTTCTGACATTTTTTCAATCGCTGCAACCCATGACTTATACATATTCACATAAGTATCGGCATTTTGCAGGAAGTCCTCATACACTTCTTTTGGAGTTTTTGGGGAATTGCCATCTAAGACCCTGCCGAAATTCTCCTGGTACGTATTCATCCATATGTTATAAAATTCCCTGTAATCTTCAGGGCTGGTTTTACCTTTTGAAATTTCGGCGGCTTTATTAGAGAGCTTGATTATGGATTCTACCCAGGGCTTGTACATCCTGGCGTACGAATCTTTCCATAATCTGGACATCTGCGTATGTGTTTCTGAGAATACATCAGGAATGCCTGCATATTCACCGAATATCTCTCTTGTGCGCTCCATTGCTGGCAGCGCAAGCATATCATCCTGCATCTTCTCATACGATTGAATCCATAGATCGTAGCATTCTTTATACTTTGCAGGGTCAGGCTCGCTCATTATAAGTTCGTGTGTTTTCTTTGAGTTCTCTTCTAACTCGGCTATCCATGATTTGTACAGCCGGTTGGATTCCTCTGCGCTGTTCAGGAGCTTTTCAAGCGTTTCCTTGCCTGTGCTCTGTGTAGGAAGCGGATAAAGCTTGCCGAACGTGTGCTGGTAAGTTTTTACCCATTCATTGTAGAATTCCCTGTATTTTTCCGGCATAGCATCCTGTGAGACAAGAGCTGCCTTCTCTGACATCTCTCCCATGGATTCAACCCATGGCTTATACAGCTTTAAATGTGAATCGCCCCACACTTTCAAAAAGCCGGTGTAGTTCTCGGTCCATACATTATATATATCCGTTTTTTGGTGTACATCTCTTCTTTCTTCGATTTTTTTGACCATAATGGATTTCCCCATTCTAATAATCATCATAATAATAGACAATTCCGGTATATAAAATTTTTGCTTGTAATATAATTGTTAGTAACTACCAGGAGTCGCCTCACTTTTCTGAGGGTGGACTAATTAAAAAAGATGGTACAAATGAGTTGTACCAGCTAGAAATACCAGATGATCAATGAATTTATTTTCTTGCCACTTCTCTTATAATATCACTTGCGCTGACTACGCCAATAGGTCTGTTCGATGCGCCAACACCCTGTTCTGAGAAAATAAGCAGCCTGTGTATATGCCTGTCCCCCATTATCCTTGCTGCCTCTGCCAGCGTAGATGTCGGCTTTGCAGATTCGATATAAGGGGTCATAATAGACTCTGCCGGCATGTTTTCCCAGTTCTCTTTTCCTATCGCTTTAAGTATATCCATGTTCGAGATAACACCTGCTGCGCTGCCATCATGTCCGATGACGACCGCCTCTGAAAGGTTATGCTTACTCAGCAGGATAGCAATCTGTTTAACTGTAGAGCCTATCGGAACAGTTACTACACCTCTGGTCATCACATCTCTTAACAACTTGTTTTTAAGTTTCACAGTGTATCCCTCCATGTGTTATAGTAAAGGAGTTTACACTTAAATAATTAATCGCTAATGATTAATAATAACTTATGATTAATAATGTTAATTATTGGAAATTCAGGATAAGAGTGACAGACAACTTTCCAGCGTGCCGTTTCCGGTAATATCCGGAACCACACCATGTTTTCGCATGGCAGCGGCGGTTTTTTGCCCGATGGCGACGACTTTGAGCTTTTTTGCATGTACATGACTGAAACCTGATGATTCGAAGGACTTTGCGCTGGTGAAAATCACTGCATCCGCTTCTTTTAGTACATCGGCAATACTAATGCCTGCGGGCTCAAGCCTGTACGCCGCTGCCTCCACTATCGTAGCGGCTCCTGATGCAAGGGATTCTACAAGTTCCGGGTTCGGCACCTCAGCACGCGCAATTCCTATTGTTTTCCCACTGATATCGCCAAGATATTCAGCAAAGTGCTCAGATGAGAACTGCGCGATTACCTCGCTGGATATGCCATATTCTTCCACTTTCTTTGCAGTTTTCGGGCCTACACTCACTATTCTTACGGTTTCGGCGGGTGTTCCCCTCTCAAAGAGCTTATCAACACCGAGCGCGCTTGTAAAGATGAGTATATCAAGCTCGCCTTTTGATGCCATCCCTGCCAGGCGGGAAAGGAGCGCCGGGTCTATGGGATCGGACGCTGTAATCGTGGAGATTATGAGCGCCTCATGTCCATACTTCCGAAATAGTTCATGGATTCCCTCGGATTTCTCTTTAAGTTTGGTAACTGCGATCTTCACAGAACTAAGAATTGCATCTTATAGCATAATGCTTTTGTAGGACATTTAAAGCTTTACGCATATAAATTATAATAAGAACCAAAAAGTCAAGAAATAATATTCTTTTTTCACCGGGATAGAGTCTTATAGATATCAAATACCATCCGGTAGAAAGTCCTAAGACTGCGGATACGATAAAAAGCGCAATTTTTGAAGACTTAATTTTAATTCCTTCTTTATTCTATATAATTAATACGTTATACAATATAAAAGTATTAAAAATGGTCACCTACTGGTGACCGAAAAGCATAGGTTTATAAAGAGCCTGATAAACTCAAGCCCAATGGACGACGATCAAAAAAATCTTGATTTAATCGAAGAAAAAAAAGTTGCTGATGCAGTGTTATCTGACTGCCGCATAAAAATATTGAAAAACCTGAATAAAAGAAGAATGACGGCAGCGGAACTTACCCATAAAATCGGAATCCAAAAAAGCGCTATTTATAAACATCTTGATAAACTGTTAGATGCCCGAATTATCAGGAGAATTGACGATACCGAGCGAAATTTTCTCAGGTATGTTTCTGATAGCCAGATACTTTTCAAGGTTAGCAGAAATATCTGGCGTAGGAGAGAAAAAAGGGTAGAGTTGATATCAGATTTTGACCTCGGTTTGATACTTATATTTATTTCGATGATCCTGTTACTGATAACATGGTTTGTTTCAAGAAATAAGTGGAAGTGGGTTGCAGAAGATATTCAGGCTCTTGGTGATTGATAATGAGAAGCTTTTATTCGGTAAATAGCGTATTCCGCTATTGACCTGCCTCATTGATTCTCCTGATACTCTCCCTGAACGAAATCGGCTCAAACCCGAATATCTTTCTTAGGTCATTCGGCTCGCACACCATTGTATTTTGCAGGGACTCTATAAGCCAATGAACTACATCTGGATTCACAGGAGCAAGTCTACCAAGAACCAGTGCGGAGACCTTATGCCATGAACCCGGGATTTGTATAAAAACCCTTCTTAACCCAAGCTCCTTCGCATACTGCTGCATTAACTCCCTGTATGTTAAAACCTCGGAGCAGCCTATATCAAAGCACCTGTTGATGGTCTCTTTTTTATCGAGGCATTCCACAAGGTACCGTATCACATCCCCGATGTATATGGGCTGCACTTTTGTCTTCTCCCAGCTGAAAACAGGGATTATCGGGAATTTTCGTACGGCGGTATCAAGGATTTCAAAGGCTCCCCCACCTCTGCCCACAATCACGGAAGCCCTGAAAATCGTATAGTTGATGCCGCTGTTCCGGATAATATTTTCAACCTCTCTCCTGCTTGCAAGATGATGCGACAGTTTTTCCTGAGGGTTGCTCATGCCAGTGAGATGGATAATCCTCTTCCCGCCATTAGCTTCGCAGGCTCTGACCATGTTCGTTACTGCTATCCTGTCAAGTACATCGAATTTTTTCTGTTCCTTTTGCTTCCCCATCATGTGAATGAAATAATAGATAGTATCCACGCCTTCGGTTACTCTTATAAGGGACTCGTAATCGAGGACGTCCCCTGTCACGTAACTTACATTCGGATTTTCAGACCGCACGGATTTCCTGGAAAGGCATCTTATTTGCAGATTTTTTCCAGAAAGGACTTTGAGAACATGCCCGCCTATGAATCCCGTGGCTCCTGTCAGTAGAATCATACTTAGTACTATGGATGAATATATATTTAATTTATCTATAATTTATCTCCGAAGGAGACCAAAACCACAAGTAATATAAATGGTGATAACAATCAGTCAGCCGATGAAAGCCTACAGGTCTTACGAGGATTTACCCAAGATAAAGCTGCCGCTGGGGCAGGAGGTATTTATAAGCGATAGCACTATCCGGGATGGCTCTCAGATGCCCGGGATAGTGATGAAAAAGAAGCACAAGATCCAGATATTCGAGTACCTGAACAGGATAGGTATCGAGAAACTGGAAACATTCGTATATAACGAGCGCGACAGGGAAGCGGTAAGAGAAATGCTTGATATGGGCTATGAGTTCCCCGAAGTTACGGGATGGGCGCGCGCAAATCCCAAGGATATCGATTTTGTACTTGATATGGACGGGATAAAGGAAACGGGTATATTGATGTCAGTCTCGGATTCGCACGTCATCGATAAGATGGGTCTTAAGAGCCGGGAGGAAGCCGAAAAGAAGTACACCGATGCGCTGCAGTACGCTGTAGACCACGGGCTTCGCACAAGGGCGCACATCGAGGACATGACGCGCGCGGACAATAAAGGTTTTGTATTCCCGCTTGTTGAGAAGCTCCTTGAGATCGACCCTGATTGCACGATACGCCTGTGCGATACTCTGGGTTACGGCATGCCGTTCCCAGAAGTGGATGAGCCGTACGGGATACCTTACATCGTCAAACGGCTTCGCGAGATCGGGACAAAGAACATCGAGACGCATGTACATGATGATTACGGTATGTCGGTGGCTTGCTCCCTCGCAGGCTACTGGTACGGAGCCAACTGGTCAAGCCTGACTTTTTTAGGCATAGGCGAAAGGGCGGGGAATGCTGAACTGGAGAAGGTTGCGCTGTTCCTGATAACGCGGGTCGAGGGGTTCCAGAAGTACGACCTTAAATCCGTTACAGAATTCGCGGAATTCATGGAAAAAGAGATCGGAATAAGGGTTCCTCGCAACAAGTCGGTCGTGGGTAAAAACATTTTCGCCCACGAAAGCGGTATACATACAGCCGGAGTCATAAAAAACCCTTTCACTTACGAGCCGTATCCGCCAGAGATAGTGGGAGGAAAGAGGCTGTTAATGATAGGCGACTCCTCCGGGCTTGAGGTTATTCGCTTCAAGGTCGAGGAAGCACTGAACGAGTTGATGCATGTTGGTATAAAACTTGATAAGAACGACCCCCGCATCAAAGAGATCCAGACCGATATCCAGAAGTTGTACAATGAAGAGAAGCGTGTCTCTGCAATTTCGGATGAAGAGTTAAAGAAATATGTGGAGAAATACTTCATGCTCCAGCCGATAATTGAGCCGATTGTAGAGGAGCACGGCGCCGAAGAGCCGAACCTGGATAAGAACGCAGGATAAATAATAATCAGTGTTCCTATTATAATAGCGATGTACCGCTAGTTATCCTTATATTCTATTGACGGTAGTCCCGACCTTTTCTTGATTAATCTGTTCAGAACATCGGCAAATCCGTAATTATACCTCTGGCTCAGTACATTATTGAGGATGACCGGTTCGCCAACCTCAAGCGGTTCTAAAAAGCAGTTTCTTTGTTTCCTGTCCTGCATAGGTAAAACTACCTCGCCTTTAGGCGATTTAGATGAGGCATCCGGCGAAGCTTCATCCAGCGGGACAACTGTGAAATATCTCTTTGTGAACAGTGGCGTACTTTTACCCTCTAATTTTGATATCAATATGCTGTCCTCATAGGGCACGATATCTGTGTTTTTAGCAAGCGCATCTCTATTCACTCCGACCTGGTTCGGCTTCAAATCTATGGATTGACCACCAACTATAGTTACATACCAGTGCTTAAGAGTCTCAACCGGGTAAGGATATAGAATATTTCTCATGTATTCAAGATTTATCTCTCATTGCTCTTAAGTTTTAACCACCCCCGGTAGTCCACCGCCATCTATATATTCGGATGTCTCTTGAAATGCTTTATCAGTAATGACTTATAAAAAACAGTTCTCACTCAAGCCCGAAATGCTTCACATTCCAGTCAGCGATCGCCTGTATTTTCTTAATCTCCTCAAGCCCGCCTTCCATTGTAAAGAGATGCTTGAACCTGCCCTGAACCTTGAGATACTCCTCAACTGGCTTCCTGTTCTTAAGCTTCCGGACATTCGTGATAACGCCGTTCTCCATCTCATACAGCGGCAACATCGCGGTCTCAACAGCCAGCTTCCCTACTTCGATGGTCTTTGAGCCCTCAAACCTCCAGCCCGTGCAGCATGGCGCATGTACGTGCACATACGTGGGTCCTTTTACCTCGGCTGCTTTCTTGACCTTCCTTATCATATCTGGAGCATATGCCACCGAGGCTGTAGCAACATAGGGTGAGCCGTGTGCTGCCATTATTGCAGGCATGTTCTTCTTATGCTGTGGGTTTCCGAATGAGACCTTACCTGCAGGGCTTGTGGTAGTGCTTGCATACAGCGGTGTCCCGCCGCTTCGCTGCACGCCTGTGTTCATGTACGCCTCGTTATCCACACAAATATAGGTGAAATTATGTCCGCGTTCAAATGCGCCTGAGATTGCCTGCAGACCGATATCCAGAGTGGCGCCATCGCCGCCTATAGCAACTATCTTTATGTCGTTCTTTTTACCAAGAGCCTTGAGCGCTACCTCAACGCCGGACGCAACTGCGGCTGCATTTTCAAAGAGGGAGTGTATCCACGGCACGCCCCATGCAGATTCGGGATAGGGCGTTGTAAATACTTCAAGACAGCCAGTCGGGCTTACAACAATCGTGTTCTCACCAAGCGCATCGAGCACGAACTTCCCCGCAAGCGCATCGCAGCATCCCGCACATCCGCGGTGACCGGGTTTCAGGAGGCTCATGCCATGTCCTCCCGGAGGTCAGCAATCTCGCTTTCTACATAGATCCCTTTTTCCACCAACTTCGCTTTGTTGATAACTTTCTTTATCGTACTCATAGGAATATCGCGTCCTCCGAACCCGAGCATGACGCCGATAACAGGAATCCGAAGATCGGTATTGTAAAGGCATGCCTTGACCTCGGTGCACAGGGCGCCTTCGTTCTTGCCGATTGAAATATTCTTATCGATAGTTATGATTATTTTTGCACTTTTCAGAGCCGAACGGATAGCATCTACAGGGAACGGCCTGAACGACCTGACTTTGAGAAGCCCCACAGGTTCGCCTTCTTTTCGAAGCTCGTCTATGGTATCCTTTATAGTGCCTATGACAGACCCCATTGCCATTATAACGATCTCAGCGTCATCAAGAGCGTATTCATCGATAAGTCCGCCGTAGTATCTTCCATATACATCCTTGAATTCATATGCGATTTCTTCTATCTTCTTTAACGCCGCGCTCATGGCTTTCTCCTGCTTGTACCTGAACTCGGTGTATGTACCCGGGTCGGCAAGTGCTCCGAACGACATGGGGTTTTTTGTATCAAGCGCAAATTCAGGGGAATAAGAAGGCAGGAATTCATCAGTCAAACTCTGCTCAAGTAAGATGACAGGCTCGTAAACATGAGAGAGTATGAAGCCATCCATGCATGCCATGGCAGGCAGCAGAACCTCTTCATCTTCGGCAAGCTTGTAAACCTGGGGCAGCATATCCGCAGACTCCTGGACATCCTCGGCATAAAGCTGTATCCAGCCTGTATCTCTTTGCGAAATGGAATCCTGCTGATCGTTCCATATATTGATCGGGGCGGAGAGTGCCCGGTTCACCACAGTCATAACAATAGGCAGCCTCATGCCCGAGGCGTTGAACAGCGCCTCATGCATCAGCGCAAGTCCCTGCGATGTTGTGGATGAGTACGTGCGTGCACCTGCAGCGCTTGCTCCTATCAGCGCCGATATGGCTGAGAATTCTGATTCTACGTTCATATACTCGCAGTTCATATCGCCGTCCGCAACGAACTGGGATAAATTCTCAACAATATGCGTTTGCGGGGTTATGGGGTACGCAGATATCACGTGGGGTTTGCATACCTTGACTGCGTGGGCTACTGCGTAAGAACCTTCTACAACGACCATCCTTCGCCTCATTTTCCCTCCAGCACCATCACTATTGCTTTCTTCGGGCACTCGTTGGCACAGATGCCGCAGCCCTTGCAATATTCATAATCGGGTTCAAAGAAGCCGTTCTCCAGTTTATTGATAATCCCTTCAGGACAGTACATCGCACATATGCCGCATTTGCTGCACAGCTTATGGTCAAAGACAGGCATGAACGAGCGCCATGCGCCCGTCTTGTTGGCGCGTGTGCTTCCGGGTTTAGCTACTGTTTTAATGATAAGTTTCATCTCTGTGCCTCCATGATATCATAAGCAGCTTGGATAGCCTTTGCATTATTTTCCCCTACTTTTCCCGGGAAGCGCTCCATAACCGCGCTCTTTATCGATTCAGGGTTTATGAGACCCGATACACCTGCAAAAGCACCGATAAGGGTCGTATTGACAATCGGTTTCCCGATGTTATCAATCGCAAGTCTTGTTGCATCAAGCGTTTTTATAGCGGCTTTCGTTTCAAGCTTGAACGATTCTGGCTTCTTTTCAGTGTTTATAAGAATAATGCCGTCCGGCTTGGCTCCCCGCGCAACATCAACCACATCAACAAGCGTTGCATCCTGCACTATCACATAATCAGGTTCGTATATCTGGCTGCGCAGGCGTATCGGTCTATCGTTCAGGCGCACAAATGCCATAACAGGGGCGCCTCTTCTCTCGACACCGAACGCAGGGAATGCCTGGCTGTATTTCCCGTCCTCAAAAGCAGCTACTGCAAGAAGTTCTGCTGCAGTCACAGAACCCTGTCCGCCACGGCCGTGTATTCTTATTTCTTTCATTTCTTTTTATCTCCAAGAATAATAGATAATATATATTATTTTTAAATAATCAATCGTGATAGTTGCCTTTGACAATTGCATTAAGGTATTTATTCTTTGCGGAGAGTAAGAAACGATGACCAGCGATTAATACACCTGTTAAAAGCATAATGAGCCCGATTATCATCGTTTCAGTCCTGCAAGCTAACCGGCACAATCAAGATTTGCCATGATTGTTAATTTTCTGAGTAAACTATATCTTACCTTATACCATAAAGATGAAGTTCAATATGACTGATGATAAATTCTTAATAACAGAGCTTGTAATGACCGCCTACCTGTACAACCAGTCGGATAAACTCGGCGTAGATGACCTCCCCCAGCAAATAAGAAAACATTACTGGAACGAGAAAGAAAAAACTGTCAAGCGCCCTATCTATGTAACCGAGGGCGATGTGAGAACTATCTATGGTCTTGAGAACGTAAAAAACAGCACGAAGATGCTGCCTTTCCTTGAATTTGAGGATTTTGGCTCCCAGATAAAATTGACGGTTTTCGACCTCGGAGCAAAATGGCTTGCAAAGCATGCCGAGGCGGTTGAGAGGATAAACAGCAACCCTGTCCTGGCATCCTTTTTTGAGGGTTATGATTCTCTTCCTGTGAGCTATGAAAAATCAAAAGCATCCATTATGCCGAAAGAGAGCGGCAGGGAATGGGTCAATTCCCTTGTCAAATCCATAGAGGCTGAGAAAGGGTCGGAAGAGATGCTGAGGCTTGTTCACATAGTTGCGCCAGAGGATATCCAGCAGAACCTGAAAGACCTTGTCCTCACAAAAGAGCAGAAAAATGAGATCGAAAAAATCGCAAAAGCCATCCAGTACCGCGACTACCTGAAGAGGATCGGTCTTCGGGAGATAGGAAAACTCTTATTTGTCGGGCCCCCGGGCACAGGGAAAACTTCAGTCGCCCGCGCACTTTCAGGAGAACTGAAAATTCCCATACTTGAGGTAAAGCTCTCTCAGATAGCAGACCAGTACCTCGGTGAGACCGCAAAGAACATCGACAGGGTATTTGAGCTTGCAAAGCGGTTGAGCCCATGCATACTGTTCATCGATGAGTTCGACTTTGTGGCGAAAGCGCGCGCTACGGATGAGCATGCAGCACTGAAGAGGGCGGTAAACACGCTGTTAAAAGCCATAGACGAGATAAGTCTTGTGGAGCATGGCGTGCTTCTAATAGGCGCGACAAACCATCCTGCAATACTTGACCATGCCGCATGGAGGCGTTTTGACGAGATAGTGGAGTTCACGCTCCCTGATGCGGATATGCGTAAGAAAATACTCGATATCGTGCTTCGCGATATTGAGGGCACTTTCAATACCGAGGAAATAGCAAATAAGACAGAAGGGTACTCCGGCTCTGATCTGCGGTTAATCATCAGGGAAGCTGTCCTTAACGGTCTTGTATCCGGACGGACTGTGCTGGCACAGCAGGACCTATTGCGGGGGATTAACGAGTTCAACAGGAGGATCCCTCTTAAGACGATGGATGAAACCGAATGAAAATAACCCTTCTTGGAACGGGCGATGCGGTAGGGACGCCCAAGATCGGATGCTCATGCCCGGCATGCATGGATGCCCATGCAGGCGGGAAAAGCAGAAGACTTAGGTTCTCCATTCTGGTCGAATCGTCGAAAGGCATGGCACTTATCGATACCAGTCCCGACCTCCGGTGGCAGCTTTTGAAAAAAGGAATCAGTCATGTCGATGGAGTGATCTGGACACATTCGCATTACGACCACTATGCAGGTTTTGGAGATTTTCACCGCATCCAGAACGGCGTGAATGTGTATGGGCTCAAGAAAACCCTTGATTATATACTCTCTTATCTCAGCTTCATGAAGCCGGTAAGACATGATGTAATATTTGATACGCCTTTTGAGCTGATCGGTCTTGATATGACCTTAGTTAAAGTAACCCATCCTCCGCTTGAGGAATCTGCCGGCGTGATAATCACCGATGGTAAAAGCAAAATCGTGATTACAGGGGATACCTCAAAAGAAATCCCCGTAAGAAGCCTTGAGTTAATGTCCCGGCCTGACCTTCTTATTGCTGATGCCATAATCCCGCCCAGGGGAAAAATTCCAAAGCATATGAATTCACAGGATGCAATGGAACTTGCCTCTGAGCTTGAAGCGAAAAATATCGTGCTTACCCATCTAAGCCATAATTTCCCGCCTCACGATGAATCTGTTAAACAGTGGCCCCTTGGATATGATGGCATGGAGTTTGAATTTTAATTTTTAACTTCGACTAATCCAGGTATGCTCTGCGGAAAGTATATTAAATACACTAACCTTTAAGTAGACGCTTCTTCTAGCTCATAGAACAGGTGATTGAAGGTGCATCTGAGATAGCAGTGCGGGAAGTAAAAATCAAAGAAAAGAAAGGTAATACAATGGAAACAACGGCTACAAATTTCAATGTAAACGACTTGACAGAAAATTCAAAAAATGTTAATGCCACTCTTAAAGTAATCGAAATTGGAGAAACCAAGGAAATAAATTCCAAGTTCGGAACGAAACACGTGTGCGAAGTGAAAGTCGCCGATAAGACCGGCAGTATCCTCATGTCCTTATGGGATGACCAGATCGGAAAAATCGCGGTCGGGGATGTAATAGATGTCCAGAACGGTTACATCTCGATCGTAAGGAATTCGATGAGGTTGAACATCGGGAAATATGGCAAGATACTGTTATCCGAAACGACGCTGGATGAGGTCAATACTGAAAATAATGTCTCGGACAAGCATGTCGAGCAGCCCGAGAGACCAAGACGCAGCGGCGGTTATGGCGGTGGCGGGCGCAGTGGTGGCTACGGCGGCGGAGGCGGCTATGGAGGCGGCGGATTCAGACGCGGCGGCGGACGCGGCGGAGACAGAAGAGATAAAAGAGGCGGCAGGGGAAGAAGGTAAATCCCCTTCTATTCTTTTTTATTACTAATTTTTATAGTGGACGGTGTTATATAGTAATCTGATGCTTGAAAGTATTCCTGATATATTTCTTAACACCACAAACAGGGAGTTCCGGGTGCTTCTTGCCATTGAGAACAGCATGAAGTTCTACGAATGGGTGCCGAAAGAAGATATCGCTGATTTTACAGGCTATGACAAGAAGGAAGTCGATTTTCTCCTTTCCCGGCTGGCGGCGAACAAGCTCGTTCAGAGGAACACCGGGGCTTATGAAGGGTACAGGATATACTTTGAGGCTTACGACCTGCTTGCCCTTAACGCCCTGGTGAGCCGCGGCTCGGTGAATGCTATTGGAGAAATTATCGGTGTGGGCAAGGAATCAAAGGTCTACGAAGTTACAAGCGGTATCACTAGCAGGCATGCCATTATAAAGTTCCACAGGGAAGGGATGATGAGTTTCAAGAAAGTCAGGATAAAGAGAGAGTACATCGAAGAGAGAAGACATCTTTCCTGGTTGTATGCATCACGCCTTGCGGCAAAAAGAGAGTTTGATGCTTTAAAGCTCCTGTATCCGCAGGTAAGCGTTCCTGAACCTATCGACCATAACAGGCACGCAATAGTGATGTCTGCTTTAAAAGGACAGCAGCTTGCACATGCAAGAGTGGATGAGCCTGAATGGTACCTGGATGAGATATTAAAACAGGTTAAAAAAGCATACCAGCTTGGCATAATCCATGCAGACCTGAGCGAATATAACGTATTCGTAAACCCCGAAGGATGCGAGATCTTCGACTGGCCCCAGTATGTTACTGCAACTCATACCAATTCAAAGGAACTGCTGTACAGGGATATTGAGAATATTCTGACTTTTTTCCGGAGAAAATACAGGATAAAAAGAGATATCCAGGGAATAATAAATAATATAATATATGCCTGAAAAAGTGATTTTTGGTATAGATATCGCAAAAGGGTCTATGCGGTCAAAAGAGACCCCGGGATATGCAGTCGTGGCGCTGAAAGATGGACGGATAGAGCACCACAGGATGATAAGTCTGCATAAGTTCCTGCGCATGGCATGGAAAGAGAAACCGCAATTGATCGCAGTAGATAATATCTATGAACTTGCATCTGATAAGCATGATCTCGTTTCATTTCTCCAGAAGCTGCCGCATAACACGAAACTTGTTCAGGTGACTGGAGGCGAGGTACTTGAGCCGCTCACCAGACTTGCAAAACAGCAGGGTATCTCGTTTGACAGGTTCGATCCCAATGACGAGGCTCTTGTGTGCGCGCGTCTTGCGCAGATGGGGATTGGTCATGAAGTTTCGGCTTTTGAGGATAAGACCATAATCAAGGTCAGTAGGGCAAGGTCGCTTGGAAAGGGCGGATGGAGCCAGAACAGGTACAGGCGAAAAGTGCACGGTCATGTGAGGCAAAGGGCAAGGGATATAGAAGAGCAACTGAACGACCTATCAAAGCTGGGCGGGTTCACCTATACACAGAGCGTTGTCGAGAGATTCGGCGGATATTCAAGGGCTGAGTTCTTTGTCGATGCGCCGCGCAGCATACTTCATATCAACTCAGGCAAGTACGGCGATGTTCAGGTGAGCGTTAAAAGCATTGAACGCGATGCTCTGGCTTTTAAACCGCTTACGACGAGGAAAAGGGATTATATTATTGTGGGGATTGACCCTGGCACGACTACAGCCATAGCTGTGCTCACGCTTGAAGGAGAGCTGCGTATGCTTCACAGCTCAAGGACTATATCCGTCCCCGATGTTATCGAGATGATAGCCGAGCAGGGAAGACCGCTGATTATCGCAAGCGATGTGTTCCCGACCCCGAACACAGTTGAAAAAATCCGCCGGGCGTTCAATGCGGTGCTCGGCTCGCCTGAGGATATTATCACTACGGAAGATAAGATAGAGTTCGCAAAACCTTACGGTTATTCAAACAACCATGAGCGTGATGCTATAGCAGCGGCTGCATCGGTGTACCGCAAGAACAGGAACAAGTTCGAGCAGATAAAGAAAAAAATACCGCAAGGGGTGGATGCCGATGAGGCGATCGCTCAGGTCGTGAGGGGTAAATCCGTGGATGCCATGATATCTGAGCTCACAAGAAAAGAGATTAAAGAGCCGCGGACCGAAGCTGTTAAAGAAAGAACTGATGGGGAAGCTATCCATCTGAGGGAATCAATAAGAAGGTACGAGGACAGCATCCAGGAGATGAAAAGGTATCAGGAGGAACTGAAAGAGGAACTTGACCTGAAGAAGAGTAAAATCAGGGAACTTGAAGGACTTATCAACAGGCAGCGAACCGAAGTATACAAGCAGCTTAAAAAAGACAAAGGAATAATGATACGGGATAAGGAAATTGCGCGTCTGCATAGCAAGCTCTCGGAGGATAACAAGAGAATCTCGTTCCTGAATGAGCGGATAAATAAACTGAAGACCGTAAGGCGGCTTGAGATAAGCGGCAAGGTTCTTCCCGTAAAGATAATCCATGCTTTTACGAAAGACAGCATTCTTAAGACACAGGAGCTGTT
>OBLY010000065.1_pt1 | contig 14994 bp, 13 predicted proteins | sample 1539041 | NCBI WGS metagenome assembly OBLY01 (sample SAMEA2690973, study PRJEB22502) | sediment metagenome | biome: Billabong; feature: Tropical; material: Sediment | place: Australia | collected 2013-05-14 | depth 1 m
GATACGGAACTGTGACTGGAGTTCAGACGTGTGCTCTTCCGATCTCCGCGATCAAGATCAGAAGCACCGCCAGGACAATGGTGCGGACGCGCACGCTCCATTGGACGAAATTTTTCATACCACCCGTCTGACCGCCTCCAGAGTCGGTTTGATCACAGGGGCTGCCTTCACCGCCTGCATGGCTGCCCGGACGTCCTTCAAGCCAGAGCCGGTATTCAAGACCAGGATTGGTTCCTCGCTCTTGACGATCCCCTGGCGGACGGCTTTGACCAAGCCGGCATAGGCGGTCGCCCCGGCCGGCTCGGCAAAAATTCCCTGCGGACCCAGGGCAGCGATGGCCTCCAGGATCTCCTCATCTTTCACCAGGATGTACGTGCCGCCGGTCTCGCGGGCCGCCCGCACCGCCCGGACGCCATCCCGCGGCAGGTCCACGGAGATGCTGTCGGCGATGGTATCGGCCTGGATGGGAACGATCTCTTCCGTTCCGGCATGGAAGGCATTGGCGATGGCGGCCGAGCCTCCGGCCTGCACGCCGATGAGGCGCGGCATGTGTTCCAGCCAGCCGAGGGCTTGCAAATCCTTAAATCCTTTGTGGATGCCGGAAATAATATTGCCATCCCCCACCGGGATGAACAGGGTGATGGGGACGTGAGGTCCGACGACCTGGTCCTGGGTCCGCCGCCATTCCCAAATCTCCAGGGCGGCGGTCTTTTTTCCTTCGGCAGTGAAGGGATTGTAGCCAGTGTTGCGGCAATACCAGCCGAACTCTTCGGCGGCCTGGATGGTCAGATCGAAGGCGTCGTCGTAGGTGCCGTCCACCAAAATCACCTTGGCCCCATAAACCAGGAGCTGGGCCACCTTGGCCGGAGGCGCATTCTTAGGCGCGAAAATGATGGCCTTTTGGCCGATGGCGGCAGCCATGCCCGCCAGGGCAGCCCCGGCGTTGCCGGTAGAGGCGGTCACGACGACTTCAGCCTCGATCTCGCGAGCGCGCGCCACCACCGCCGCGCTGGCACGGTCTTTGAAGGAAGCGGAAGGGTTGCGACTCTCATCTTTCAGCCATAAGTGCTCCAGGCCCAATTCATGGGCCAGGCGCGGCAGGTGAAAGACGGGCGTCCAGCCGGCGGCGCGCAGAGGCGTGCCTTCGCCGCCGGGGTCGGCGACAGGCAGGAGCGGCAGGTAGCGCCAGAGGGAGGCCTCCGAGCGGCTGGTGAGGTCCTCTGGCTGGAATTTTTGGCGGATGGCGTCGACATCCAGGATGACATCCAGGTTGCCCCCATCCTTGGGGCAGGTGTAGGTGACCTGCCCGGGCAGGTATTCGGTCTGGCAGAGCGAACAACGATAACCGGTAAAGTTGGTCATGGGATGTATTATAAAGGAATTAGGGAATAGTGAATGGTAAATAGGATAAATAAACGAAGCTCGTTCCCTAAAAAAGAACGAGCTTCGTTTACGGAAGAAAGGTTTAGGAGAAACTCTTCTATTCTGATTCGAAGGGCACGCCCAGCGAGGCAGGCGGAGAGGCTCGCAGGGCCCGCAGGAGGCGCATGGTCACCCGGCGGAGGCGTTCGGGCATGGCCGCGAGCATGCGGCCGACCCATTCGGCGTCGCTGATGTTGACCAACAGGAGGGTCAGGATCATCAGAGGGAACGGCGCCACCTGGAGGACCTGGGTGGGCACCCCCGGCAGCCTGGTCTGAAGCACCAACCCCAGCCACTGCAGGAAGGCGAAGAGATAGGCGCCAAAGGCGCCGCGCAACGGGTTCCAGCCGCCGAAGATAGTGATGGACAGAGCGATCCAGCCAATTCCATCCAACCCAGACTGCGTGCCCATCCAGCCGGCTTTGACGCTAAGGGAATAGGCCGGGCCGGCGATGGCTCCGCCGATCACGGCATAGACATAACGCATGCGATTGACATTGGCGCCGCGGACAAAGGCCGCCGCCGGGCGCTCGCCGATGCCGCGCAGCATCAACCCGAAGCGGGTGTGGAAAATCCACAGCCAGGCCAGGAAGATAATCAGGAAACTGACATAGGTGATCAGGTCGTGGTTGAAGAACAAGGTACCAATGACCGGAATGTTCTTTAGAAAGGGAATGGGTAACAGCTGGAGGCGCGGACCGGGTTTGTTCAATACAAGCACGCCCAGGAAATAGGCAAGGTCGCGGCCGGCCAGGGCGAGAACGAAGCCGATGGCCACCTGGGATTGTTTCAAGGTGATGCTGCCGAAAGCGACGATCAAAGCCATGAGCGCGCCGATGAGCATTCCCGCCAGGAAACCCAGCAGGAGGCTGCCGGTCCTGAGAGTGACCGTAAATCCGCCCATGGCCGAAAGCAGGACGGTCCCGTTCATGGAGAGGTTGATGATGCCGGCCCGCTCGGAAATGGTTTCGCCGATGACGGCAAAAAGAACCGGCGCCGCCGATGCCAGAACCCCTGCCAGACCGATCAAGATGGTATGCGAATCCATGGAAACCCTAACTCTTTCTCAAGAAGCGCTGGCGCGCGCCTTCACCCAGGAGGACCATCAGGACAAGCAAATCCTGCAGGACGCCGGCGAAGGAAGAATCCAGTTTGTATTGAATCTGGAGCTGCACGCTGCCGATATTCAGCGCGGCGAAGAGGAACGCAATGGGCGCCGCCCAGATGGCCTGATAATTGATCAACATGGCGACCAGCAGGCCCAGGAAACCATAGCCATTGGAGATGTTCGGCAGCAAGCGGTGGTAAATGCCGGTGACCTGGATGCCGCCGGCCAGCCCGGCCAGGGCTCCGCACAGGAAGAAGGCGAACATGCTGTACTGCCAGGTGGGAATGCCCATCAAAAAGGCCGCCCGCGGATTCCGGCCGACCGCTTTGAGGCGGAGACCGAAATGAGTGCCGCGCAAGAGCAGATAGACTGCGGCTATGACCGCCACGGAAATCACCAACGACCAGGGACTCAGTTCCGTGCCCGGCAGGGTGGGCATCCACAGGTTTGGGTTAAACGGCTGCGTACCTGACATGGAGGCAACGCCAGGGCGCTTCCAGGGACCAAGGACCAGGTAGATGGTGAGAGCGGTGGCAACGAAGTTGAGGCCGAGACCGCCAAAGATCTCATTGACGCCGCCGAAGGTCTTGAGGGCCCCAGCCAGGCCAGCCCACAAGACTCCGCCGAGGATGCCGGCGAGGATGCCCAGGAGGATGATGAGGAAGGGCGGTACGCTGGTGTTCTGCAGGACCCGGATCATCCCGGTGGTGAAGATGGCGCCGAGGACCATTTGACCTTCCATGCCGATATTCCACAGGCCGGCGGCGAAGGTGATCAGGACGCCGGCGGTGGTCAAAAGCAGCGGCGACCAGGTGATCAGGATGGCAACGATATGGTTGACCGAGCCGAACGCGCCCTGAAGCACGCTTCCGTATGCTGAGAATGGAGGCGCGCCAGCAGCGATCAAAAGAACGGTCGTGATCAGGAGCGCCACGATCAGCGCACCGAGCTGAAATCCTATGTTTACCCAGGTGGCTTTTCTCATGCGGTGATCCCCGGTGCGATCTCAGGCAGGCCCTTACCGCCGATCAGCTCCCCCAGCTTCTCGGTGGTCAATTGACCGGCGTCCAGCGGCAGGCTGACCTTACCGCTGAAAAAGACCAGCACACGATCGCTGTACTGTAAAATTTCTTCGAGATCCGAAGAAATGAAAATGATGGCCGTGCCGCTCTGGCAGCGTTCCTTGAGTTTTTTCCAAATATAAATGGTGGACTCGATATCCAACCCGCGGGTGGGATGCTCCAAGAGAAGCAGGGATAATTTCGATCTCAACAGGGCCAGGAGGGCGCGCTGCTGGTTGCCGCCGGAAAGCGACTCGACTGTGTTGGCCGGCGTGCCGCGCACGTTGAACTCTTTGATGCGCTCTTCGGCCAACAGGCGGCCCTTATCCCAGTTGATGAAAAAGCCGGTGGCCTTTTCGGCCATGATGAAGTGCTCGGTGAGATTCAGGCCGGGGATCAGACCCTCCTCCAGGCGGGCGGCGGGAAGGAAAGCCACGCCGCGGTTTTTGAAAGTATGGTAGGAGCGACCGGTCAGGTCGCGGCCATGGATGAAAATCTTGCCTCCCACCGTGCGGGTCATACCGCTGAGGGCCCGCAGGAACAAGGCCTGACCACTGCCTTCCATCCCGGCCAGGCCGATCACTTCGCCTTGGCGCACGTTCAGATCCACCTCCTGGATCTTGAGGCGGTAATCTTCCACGGAAAGTTTACGCAGGCTGACGGCTTCCAGCTCGCCTTCGCAAGGTCTGCGCTCCCCGACGACGATCTCCTTGCCGAACATCATCTCCACCAGTTTTTGGGTGCTGTAAGGAGGCTCAGCCTCGCCCACCAGCACCCCCTGGCGGAGGACCGCCACGCGGCCGCACAGGTCTTCCACATCTTCCAGTTTATGGGAAACGAACAGAACCGTCTTGCCCTGGTTGGCCAGCAAGCGCAACGCTGCAAAGAGCTTCACTTTTTGGGCCGCGCTGATGCCGGTGGTGGGCTCGTCGAAGATCAACACCTGCGCTCCCAGCCAGATCAGCCGCAGGATCTCCAATTGCTGGCGTTCCCCCACTGTTAAAGAATCCACGTAGGATTCCGGGTCTATCGAAAAAGAGAATTCTTCGGCCAGTGTCTTAAATTCTCGGGTCGCGCTGACCTTGTCGGTCAATAAGCCGCCTTTGCGGCCAAGAATGAAATTGTCGATGACTTGCAAAGGCGGAAAATCAAGCGGATCCTGGTGGAGCATGCCAATGCCATACTGAATGGCATCGGCGGGCGAATGGATCTGGACGGGGATGCCCTCGAGAATGATCTCGCCTTTATCCGCCCGGATGAAACCTGACAGTATTTTCATCAATGTGCTCTTGCCCGCGCCATTTTCCCCCAGGATGCCCTGGATCGTCCCGCCGGGGACTGTTAAATGAACACCGACATTGGCGTGGACGGCGCCAAATGTCTTATGGATATCTTTGAGTTCAACCTTCATTCGTTCTTCCTACAACACTCTACAGTCAAGACGCGAAGACACCAAGCTGGCTGATGGGCTTCACGTTCATGAGTCATTCTATTTATTGTGAATAAAAAGGGGGGAAGGCAAGCCTTCCCCCCGAACGCAGTCGAGGTTACTTGGAAACGCTATCGCCTTCCATGCCTTCCAGCAGCTGCGGGAGATACCAGATCTGCTGGTCGGTGGCGGCAACGCCTCCGGCCAAATAGGAGGTCTTGTCCTGCAGGTTGATGGGGCCTTTCCACAGGTTCAGGCCACCGGCGAGCTCGGAGATAAATCCATCCAGTTTGGTGGAATTATCCGCGCTCAGACCGCCGCCCTTGTTGAAGCCGACGGCGCCGGTATCGGGATTATTGATATTCTTCCAATCCGGGGCATTCCACTGGAAGTTCTCGTTCCAATTGCCCTTCATGGCGGTTTGGACCGTCTTCAGGAAGGCCGGGCCCCAGTTGAAATAGGGCACGCCCAGGCAGACTTCGTTGGCCAGGCTGCAGCCATTCTTGAAATCATAGGAGATGGCATAGACATTCTTGCCGGCGTCATGAGCCTTCTTGGCCTCTGCCAGGGCTTCGGTGGTATCGATGCCGGAGATGACCACGTCAAAACCGCTGTTAAAGAACTGATCGGCAACCTGGGTCGGGTCGGAGGTGACACCGGGGATATTGAACCAGAATCCGATCCAGGTGACCTTGAATGTCAGAGCGGAGGCGTCTTTCTTGAGAGTGTTCGTCCAGCAATACTTGGCGCCCAGGTAAGCGGAGGAGGCCAGGCGGCGGGTCTCATCGTTGATTAATGGGCCCAGGAAGCCGATCTTGCCCGTGTTGCTGGTCAGCGCAGCCGCGCAGCCGGCAATCATCTTCATATATTCCATGCGGCCCATGATGTCGACCTGGTTGGGCGAATTCTGATAATTCTTGCCGTCTTTCCAGGTCCAATCATCCGAGACGCCGATGACGTACACATCCGGATGGGCATTGGCGAACTTGAGCGCCTCATCCTTCATATCATCGGAGTTGAAGAAGATCAGCTTGGCGCCCTGCGAGACCAGTTGCTCGGCCAGTTGAGAGGCGGTTTGCCCCGGATAGGACGGGGAACCGGAATATACATTCTCCAGGTAGACCATCTTGGCGCCGGAGACATGCTGCTCGATGTATTGTCCGCCCTCGAAGGTGGCCTGGCTCCAGCCCTGATCATTATGAGGGCCCACCAACAGCATGCCGAAGGTGAAGGTGTTGCCCAGCTTCGGCAGCTTGGAACCGCTGGTCCCGCCGCCGCAGGCCGTCAGCACCATGACGAAGATCATGCCCAGCAAGGCGAATTTCGTGATATTTTTACGCATAGGTTACTCCTCCAAGAGTAGGTGGGTAAGGGTAGGAATCGATATGCAAAAGCGCACATGACAAATGCTTTCCTGGACCACCTCCTTTTTCTTTAGATTATAAATGATTGCATGTCTGAACATTGTTCATTTTATCACGAGGAACAATCTTAAAAGCTAAGGCAGGATCCAAGTGCCGGATTCGCCATTGAGGGCCCGACCGATATTTTCTGGATTCGTGATGAGGGCTTGTTTGCCGCCAGCCTCCAGGTACCAGACGACCGCCTGGATCTTGGGAGCCATCGATCCTTTGGCGAAATGGGAGCCATCGGCCAAATATTGTTTGGCCTCTGCCATGGTCATGCGGTCGAGCCACTTTTGATCGGGCTTGCCGAAATTAATGGCCACTTTTTCCACCGCCGTGGCGATGAGGAACAGGTCGGCTTTGAGCTCCCGGGCGAGCAGGCTGCTGGCGAAATCCTTATCGATGACGGCGGCGGTGCCGCGATATTCCCCGCGGCCGGCATCAATGACCGGAATGCCGCCACCCCCGACGGTGATGACGATTACGCCGGCATTGATCAGAGCCTTGACCGAATCAAGCTCGACGATCTGCTTGGGAATGGGAGAGGGAACCACCCGACGCCAGCCGCGGCCGGCATCCTCCACCACTGTCCAGCCCATCTCCTTTTCGCGGCGCTGGGCCTCGGCCATGTCCATGAACCCGCCGATGGGTTTGGAAGGATTGGAGAAAGCTTTGTCGTTCTTGTCCACCAGCATCTGAGTGATGATGGTACAGACGTTCTTCTTGATGCTCCTGCGGAACAGCTCGTTCTGCAGAGCCTGCTGGAACTCATAGCCGATGGCGCCCTGGCTGTCGGCGCCGCAGACATCCAGTGGGACTTCGTGCATCCCTTCCACTTTGGCGGCAATCTCGGAGCGGCGGAGGATATAGCCCACCTGGGGACCGTTGCCATGGCCAATGGCCACATCCCAGCCGGCTTCGACCATGTCGGCCACGTGGGCCGCCGTCTCTCTCAAGGCCTGTTCCTGGTCTTCCACGGTGACCCGCTTGGGGTCTTTAATCAGCGAATTGCCACCAATAGCGATCACTGCAACTTTCTTACCCATATTTGACCTCCTGAGTGTTTATTCATACATTCCTGAGAGGCTGGTTTTGTGCGGCTCCACCGCACAAAACCAAAACCGGTTTTCTCCTGCCTTATGAATATATCCTAACTCATTGTGAGGGCCATGACTGCTTTTTGGGCATGTAGTCGATTCTCCGCCTCGTCATATACCACCGATTGGGGCCCGTCCATCACGCCATCGGTCACTTCGATATTCCGGTCTGCCGGCAGGGGGTGCATATAGATCGCGTCGGGGTTGGCCAGACCCATTTTCTTTTCATCGGTGATCCAATGGGAATATTTCTGGATGATCTTGGCGCCTTCATCCGGATCGGGCGTATGGACCATGGCGCCCCAGGATTTGGCGTAGACGATGTCGGCGCCCTTGAAGGCCGCCTCCATATCATCCATCACCTCGAAGCCTACACCGAATTTTCGAGCCTGCTCTTTGGCCTGGTCCATTATCTCAGGCATCAAGCGGAATTCCGGCGGGTGGGCCAGGACCACATCCATGCCAAAGCGCGGCATTTGCAGGATGAGGCTTTGTGGCACCGACATGGGCTTTTGATAGGAAGCCGCGTAGGCCCAGGATACGACCATCCTCTTGCGGCGGAGGTCGCGGCCTTTCTTTTTCATGATGGTCATGAGATCGGCCAGGCACTGGAAGGGATGGTAGATGTCGCACTGCATGTTCAACACCGGCACACGCGAGGCCGCCGCGACGGCGTTCAGGTATTTGTTGCCGATACCCCAATCCACATGACGGATGGCGATGCCATCGAAGTAGCGCCCAAAGATCTCGCCGATCTCTTTGGGCGTGTCCCCGTGGGCGATCTGGGTGGTTTTGCTTTCAATAAAAGCCCCATGACCGCCGAGTTGGGCCATGCCGGCTTCGAAGGAGCCGCGCGTGCGGGTGGACGAGAAGAAGAACAGCATCGCCAGGACTTTATCCCTCAAATAGGGATGGGGCTCATTAAGGGCGCGTTTGCGCTTCAGGTCGAAGGCTACATCCAAAACCGTCTCGACTTCCTCTTTGCTAAAGTCCAAGTCGCCAATCAGATCCCGATTATGTAGATTTGTTTGCATAGTTCAACTCCTAAGAGTCATTAGTCGAATAGTCATTAGTCTGATAGTCGCCAACAAGACCGATAGCTTTCTTAATCGCCATTGACTTGATAAAACTCATCCGGTAATGACATGGTGATGTTGGTGGAATACTCTGCTATTTCTTCCTGCACTTTATGGTTTGTACCTTTTTGATTTTTGCGTAGATAAGCAATCAATCCATTGATTAATCTTTTCGATTCGGAAGTTAACTCATACGCTTTCTTCAAATCATTTTCCGTGATATATCTCCGATCCAGCGCCAAATACAATTCGGATTGAACTTCACTTGCAGATCGGCGGTCAATCTTCAGAAAGCGGATAAATTCCAAATCTGTCCCTGCATCGCATCCTTCGGCAATGTTGTGCATCACCGATCCAGCCGCATCAAGGATTTGATTCCGCAATCGATAATCCTGCGCAAACTTTGGCTGGAAGGAAAGGGCATGGATAAAATTGGCTACCTGCCGGGCTTTCTGCCAACCGATCAAATCCTCGAACCGTCTGATCTTCGTCATGTAAGACTCCTGCTATCAGACTATGAGACTCGAGACTATCAGACTCTTATTACTCCATTGCTCCTAACACCAGCGCCAGCAGGGCCATGCGCATGACAACGCCGTTGAAGGCTTCCTGCCAGTAACGCGACCAGCGGGTGATGTCCACATCGGTGGGCACCTCGTCCATGCGCGGCAGGGAGTGGAGCAGGATGGCATCGGAGCGGGCCTTGGATTCGAGCAACTCGCGGGTGATCTTGTAATTGGCGGGGGTCAAGCCCACATCTTTGCCGGCGCGCTCATCCCGACTCTTGGTGTAATCCGGCTGGACCACCGGCTCCACCAGGATGACGTCGGCATCGGCAATGGCTTGTTCGACGTGCTCCGCCTCGCGAAAATTGAGGCTGTAGCTTTTCAGCTCCTTCTTAAACTCATCCGTGGGCGACATATCCGGCGGGGAGACGAAGGTTATGGGGCAATCGAACTGGGTCAACGCATACGCGAGGGAATGCATGGTGCGCATGCGCATATCGCCCACGGCCAGCCAATTCAAGCCGTCGATGGTGCCTTTTTCCTTCATGACTGTGTACAGGTCCGTCAGGATTTGGGTGGGATGCTCGCCCCAGCCGTCACCGCCGTTGATAATGGGGATAGAGGCCCATTTGGCCGCTTCTGCCGGAGCCCCCTGCTGAAAATGGCGCATGACAATCACATCGCCGTAGTATTCAAGCATCTTGACTGTGTCTTTGATGGACTCCTGGTAGAAGTCGCCGGCACGGGTCATCTTGGCATCCGAAAAGCCGGTGACGTGACCACCCAGGCGGTGCATGGCGGCTTCGTGGGCCAGGCGAGTGCGGGTGGAAGGCTGGTAGAAGGCCGTAACAAGAGTCTTCTTGGCGAGCATGTCGCTATTCTGACGGCTGACAGCGATCGGCTCCAACTCGGCAGCCACATCAAAAACATGGAAAAATTCGTTCCGTTCAAAATCCTTCAGGGACAAAATGTCCCGCCCAGCAAAGCTACGCATACATACCTCCGGAGAAATATATGGTTTTCAGGGTTCAGTGACCAATAACCAGTTGCCCATAGGCCATCGTAATTCGTCGGGTTTTACCCAACCTTGCGGACCACATGGAAGTGGAAATATCCCGGCAGGAAATCGCTGAACGAATAATCCACCACCCGGCCATCCTCCGCATAGAGCTTGGCGACGAAGAGCAGGATGACCGCATCCCGCTGGATCTGGAGGGCGCGAGCCACTTTCTGGGTGGCCCCGATGGCGCGGATATCCGTCCGGGATTGAGAGAGCTTAGGGTCACCCCGACGCAGCAGCAGGTCGAGCACCGAGCCGGTGAAGCCGGATTCGACTTCCGACACGCTCAATATATCCGCGGGCAAAATGTCTTCCAAAAAGGCGATTGGGCGGTTGTCGGTGTAGATGACCCGACCTACATCGGTCACCAGGGTGCCGAGGGGAATGTTTAAAGCTTCAGACTGCTCGGCATCCGCCGGCACCTGCCGCACCTGCAGTTCGCCCATATTGACTGGCATGTTGGTACGCTGGGCCACCGTCTCGATGCTCTCCAGCACTTCCAAGCCGGTATCGATGATAGGCACTTGGGATACGACGAAGGTCCCCACACCCTGGCGCCGGCGGATCAGCCCCTGGCCCTCGAACGAACGCATGGCTTCCCTCAGGGTGGCGCGGGAAACGCCCATCCGCCGGGCCAGTTCCGGCTCGGAGGGCAAACGGCTCTCCGCCGGGAGCGAACCGATCAAGTTCGCCAGATCAGATTGTAAACGTCGAAAAGGATATTGTCCCATGTTCCTCCTCCTTATTGTTTATTTAGTATGTCCGGCTCCTTCGATTACCGGCACAAATTGAAAACGATTGACATCCACCAGACCCTTATCCGACAGGCGCAGCTCGGGGATGACGACCAGAGCCAGGAGTGACAGTTGCATGTTGGGGTTATTCAAATGGCATCCGCAGAGGCGGAAGCCGTTCAAGATTGTATCGGCCTTGGCCGCTACAATCTCGGCGCGCTCGGTTGACATCAGCCCGGCAATGGCCAATTCCACCAGACCGATCACCTGACCTTCTTTCACTACGACCTGGCCGCCGCCGGTGCCAGCCAGGGTATTGGCGGCCAGGGCCATATCGCTTTCATCGGTCCCCACAACGATCATCTGGTGGCAGTCGTGCGCCACCGTCGAAGCGATGGCGCAGCGCTGATCGAACCCAAAGCCGTTCACCAATCCAACCTGAACTACCCCGGTTCCGTGATGGCGCTCCACCAGCGCGGCCTTGCAGACATCACCCGGAAGATCCGCGCAGATCTCACCATCCACAGGGTCCATTTCCACACGCAGATGCCGGTTGGGCGCCTGATTTTCGATCACCCCGATGACATGGGCCGTGACCTTTGCGGCCTGGTCCGAGTTCAGCCGGATACGAAAGTCGTCGGCGGTCAATGGGCGTTTCAAATGGACTGAATGGGTGACCCAATCTGGATAGTGGACCGTCGACAGATCCAACAATAGCTTGCCGTCCTCGGCGATCACCTGGCCGCGCGCGAGGACCAGGCTGGCGCGGAAGTCACTCAGATCCTCCACCAGGACGATATCAGCTGAACGCCCGGGAGCGATCATGCCCACCTGGCGGCTCAATCCGAAATGCTCGGCGGTGTTGAGCGTGGCCATCTGCAGAGCGGTCATGGGATCCAAGCCCTCGGAAATGGCATGGCGCAGGACCCGGTCGATGTGGCCTTCCCCCACGAGGGTAGAAGCGTGGCAGTCATCGGTGCAAAGAATGAAATGCCGCGGGTCCAAATGCTGTTCGGTGACGGCTTTAATGCCGGCAGCCACGTCATGCCAAGCCGAGCCGTAGCGCAGCATGGCTTTCATGCCCTGGCGGACGCGCTCGCAGGCATCCTCTGGACGGGTGCCTTCATGGTCATCCTCCGGGCCGCCGGCTACATATGCATGGAAGGTCGTCCCCAGGTCCGTCGAGGGGTAATGGCCGCCGATGACTTTGCCGGCCTGGCGAGTGGCGGTCAGCTCCGCCAGCATCTTTCCATCCCCGGAGGCCACGCCCGGATAATTCATCATCTCGCCCAGGCCAATGATGCCCGGCCAGGTCAGCGCTTCGGCCACCTCCTCGGGGTCCAGCTCCGCGCCGGGGGTTTCGAACCCGGGCGCCGAAGGTACGCAGGAAGGCACCTGCACCCACACGTGAATGGGCTGGTTCTGCGCTTCATCCACCATGAGGCGGATTCCGCGCAGGCCGAACACATTGGCAATCTCGTGCGGGTCGGCGAACAGACCGGTGGTACCGCGCGGCGCCACCGCCCGGACGAACTCGGTGACGGTCAGCATGCCGGATTCGATATGCATGTGGCCATCCAATAGTCCAGGAATTAAATATCTTCCATTGGCTTCGATGACCCGGGTGGCATCACCGATGGTGTGTGAGGCGTCTGGCCCCACATAGGCGATCACTCCATCCTTGATGGCGATATCCGTGCCCGGAATGAACTCGCCGGACTGGACACAGGCCCAGATGCCTTTACGAATGACCGTATCGGCTTTCTGGCGGCCCATGGCAACGTCGATCAAATTACGGGTAAATTCAATCAGAGCTGGCATATTCTCCGTTATGAATAATCCTAAGAAATTCCAATATCCATTTTCTCTACCAATCTTCGGGCGGCCTTCTTGTGCCGCTCCACCAATTTGGGTTCCTCAGCCGTGACCAGCCGGCCTTCCCGAACCACAAACCTGCCGCCGACCACCGTGTAGTCCACCCGCCTCGGCTGGCAGAAGACCACCGCCGCGACGGGGTCTTGCCCTGCGCCGGCATATTCCAGGCGGTTGAGATTCACGGCAAAGAAGTCGGCGCACTTGCCCGGCTCGAGTGAGCCGATATCAAGGCGGCCCAGCACCTCCGCCCCGCCGCGGGTGGCCAGCCGCAGCGCCTCCCGGGCCGTCATCAGCTTGCGGCTGGGATCGTTGGAAAGGGAAAAACCGGTCAGGCCTTCCTTCACCCGCGCCGCCAGCATGGCCTGGCGGACCTCCGCTAGCAGACTCGAGCCATCATTGGAGGCCGAGCCATCCACGCCCAGACCCACTTTCACACCGGCGGACAAATACTCCTTCACCGGCGCAATGCCGGAGGCCAGGCGCATGTTCGAGGTGGGGCAGTGCGCCACACCGCATCCATGCCGGGCGAAAACGCTGATTTCTTTTTTATTTACATAAATGGCATGCGCGAACCAGACATCACTTCCGACCCAATCGACCACCTGCATGTATTCCACCGGGCGATGACCAAATTTCTGCAGGCAGAACTGCTCCTCATCCTCCGTCTCCGCCAGATGGGTGTGCAGATGGACCCCATATTGGCGGGCCAGCGCGGCCGATTGCTTCATCAGCTCGGTGGTCACGGAAAACGGCGAGCAGGGCGCCAGGACGATTTGAAGTATGGAACCAGGATTTGGATCGTGATACATCTCGATCACCCTGCGGCTATCCGCTAGGATGCTGGCCTCCGTGTCCACGACGGAGTCGGGCGGGAGGCCGCCATCCTTCTCGCTCAGGCTCATCGAGCCGCGGGAGGCATGCAGGCGCAGGCCCATCTCTTGTGCGGCGGCGATCTCATCATCCAGCCGGCAGCCGTTGGGAAATAAGTAGAGGTGGTCCGCCGCGGTGGTACAGCCGGAGAGGGCCAGCTCCGCCAGGGCGGTTTGCGTGGAGATGAAAATGTCCTCCGGAGTCAACCGCGCCCAAATGGGATACAAGGTTTTCAACCAGTGGAACAGATTGGCATTCTGCACTGCCGGAAGCGCCCGAGTGAGTGTCTGATAAAAATGATGGTGGGTGTTGACCAGGCCCGGCAAGAGCACATGACCGCTTAGGTCGAGGACTTCATCGGCTTGCTGCGGCAGCTCATGGATCGAACCGACCTGCTCGATAAACCCATCCCGAATAAAAAGACCACCGCGGGGAATTTCCCGCTGGCGGTCGTCCATGGTCACCAAACTCTCGGCGTTTCGTACAAGAAGAGTGGACATGCAATCGTAGTGTACTAGATGTCTGACAACTTTGTCCTAGTGTAGCAAAAAAGGCCAGGAATGTCAATTGTCCGACAAATCCTTGTGGCTAAAGACTCAGGACAAAGCATCGCATGAAAACCTCCGCAGGACTTGGAATACATCTATGTTATGATTATTAAGGAGGCGAATACGGCCCATGCGATTTAGAAGCAAGGTTATTTGGCCCTTTGCATTTGTTGTTCTGATCCTGGGAACGATTGCGGCTTCCCTGGGAATGACGCCGCCAGCCGCCACCTCGGGATTGCCCTTCGCAGCCGATACACCCACCTTCACACCCATCGCGCCTCTCCACTTGGTCATCAGCGAATTCCGCACCCGCGGATCAAGCGGAGATAATGATGAATTCGTTGAACTCTACAATCCCACCGGAGCGGCGGTCAATATCGGCGGATGGACGATCAAGCGTTCCTCTGATTGTGGGGGCTCAACGTATACACTATTGACCATAACGTACAATACTGTCATCAATGCCGGACAGCATTATCTAATGCTCTCCACAAACTCCAGCTTGAGCGGAGCCGACCAGGTTTTTTCCCCGGGCCTCACCGATAGCGGCGGCCTGGCCCTGGTGGACCTGGGTGGCAACGTCATCGACGCGGTGGGAATGTGCAATACCACCCTTTACCGGGAAGGGACAAACCTGTCTCCTCTCAGTGGAAATATCAATCAAAGCTACGAGCGCTTGCCCGGCGGCGCCACCGCTTGTTACGATACCAACAGCAATGCCGGAGATTTTGTCCTCATTTCTCCCTCGACTCCCCTGAATAAAAGCGCCCCGATCGCTCTTTGCACCGGCGTGGTCACATAT